>JFJP01027422.1_pt1 | contig 22050 bp, 29 predicted proteins | sample 431651 | NCBI WGS metagenome assembly JFJP01 (sample SAMN02602958, study PRJNA72255) | Microbial mat metagenome, whole genome shotgun sequencing project. | biome: fresh water; feature: sink hole; material: water; isolation source: purple microbial (photo- and chemosynthetic) mats found in...
TTAAATTAAACACAATATTAATATTAAATTCTCGAAATCTCTTTATTTAGTTTTTACAATGATGGAAAACAATGAATGTATGAAAAAAAAATTATGACATTTATTCATTTTTTATTAAAGTTTCGATATTGAAACTCTGTGATCAGCAAAAAAAACAAAGGGTTTTCGAATTTCAAAAAAATCAGAGGCAAAAATTTCTTTTGATAAAAAATTTTTTAATTACATTAAATTTAAGGTTGGAAATCCTCAAGAAAAAACGTGGTTTTGTTTTTGTGAACGAAGATTCTCTTTATTTTTTGAAAAACGAGGAAAATATTCCAGAGGAGAAATTTTTTGATGAATATGCAAATTTCTTGGAAAACCACGATTTTCCTAATATGCTTCAAATTCTCCCATTCCTTAAAAAATTGCAAACAAAGACCTCTTTAAGACAATTTCCTTTAGAGAAATTTATTGAAAATAAACAAACAATGATAAAAATTTTGGTTGAATTGTTATTGAAAGAAGAGTTCCCAATAATACAATTTTACACTTGTTGGATCCTTTCCAATATATTGGCATCAGATACAATAATGCCATTTGATAAAATAATATTTGAAAATGGGGGACTGGATAATTTCTATTATTTGATGACGAAAAATTACAATGAGTCAAATAATGAATTATATTGCCAGATTACATGGGCTCTCGGCAATCTTTTTGCATCTGATAATATTCCTTTTGAAGAAATTAATTTAAAACTGGTCACTTTGTGCAAAATTATTCTTAATAATATTAATGAAGAAAATGAAGAAATATCAGTTTGGACATTAGCTAATATTTTAAAAAATAATATTATGCTACAGGAAACAGAATTTAATGAGATCTTAAAAGTTTTGGCCAATTTGCTTTATAGAAGCCAAAATGAGAGTGTGCAACTGGATATCTTTACTGTCGTTTCAAAATACATTTGTAAAAATTTTTAACAAATGTTTATTCATTAAAAAAAAATTTTGTTCAGATGAATATAAATCAAGTTTAGAAATATTGATGAACTCAGATACCCATTATTTCTTCTATTTTTTGATACAAACGTAATTAATTTTTCTTCCTCTCTCTCTTATTGCTTAAATGAAAATAATTAACGAAAGATTTCAGAATTTTGTTACAGATAAAAAAAAAACTAAAATACAGTTCTTTATTTGCGAGATCTTAGAAACAATCTCTCAACATGTTCTAATATATGAAGTCAAATAAAATAAATTAAATTATAATTTCAACTAATTTTTTTTGAAGTCAATTTTAGCAGAAAAACATATTTTAGACCTTCTAATTTTTAATATGATAAATTGCGAACATTCCATCGCTCAGAAATGCTTTTGGATTTTCATAAACTTATTGAGTTCTTCTTTGTGTATAGAAATTTTCATCAAGCAAGAAGACTATGTTGCTAAACTAATGGATTTTGTGTTTCGTGAAACAGATTTCTCACATGAAGCTTTAAGAATTTTCGTTGTGATAACAAGAAAAGAAAATTTCTCTTTTGTTGAAAAATTAAGAAATCAAGGGATAATGGAATTATTTATTTTTGTGATAAAACATTTGAATGAGACAAAACTATTAAAATTAGCATTAGAGGGTTTATATAATATTTTTTCTCTTGAGAAAGAGCAAGCCGAAAATAACAAAAACAAAAATTTTGTTTTGAAATTTGAATCTTTGAATGGAGAAAATGTCTTAATTGAACTTCAACACCATAAAAATATTGATGTTTATAATCTTGTTTTTATGATTTTTGATGAGTTCTTTCAAATTGATGAGGATTATTAAAAAAAATAAAAATAAAATGTCTATTTTATGATTTTTTCTTTTACTGTAAAAATAAATAGAAAATTTTACAAATAAATTAAAATTTAATTAATAATTATAAATTTAAATAGGTTATTTTTTTATATAATGTTTTGTGGGATTGTAAGCTCCTGGTCTGGAGATAATTCCTAGCAACATTTCTCAAAAACAAATGAGAATAAATAAAAATTCTCAGGCTGTTGTTTTCGGAAAATCTCTGAGATGCTCACAATTTGATAAACAGAACGAATGAGAGTTAAATTAATAAAAAATTATTTTTAAATAAAAAAGAAAGTTTAATTTTTCTTTAATTGATAAGAATTTTTTTTAAAAAATTAATTAATATTACTTATGATAGTCGATTATCCTATAAATTTATACAATCAAAATTTTGAAATCTCTCACTCCTTTATTTCAAACAATAGTGAGACTCAAGAATTAAATAAAGTGAGGTTTCTTTTATAATAATATTTCATCATTCTGAGTTTTTTTTGAAAAATAGAGATACCATAGAGTCAGAACAAACTTCATCTCGATAATTTATCATTATATAAATAATTCTATACTCTTGAATTTCGCCTTATTGTGTTTATCGTTTTGCAAAATACTATTAACCTTGTATTTAATCTTTGATTCTGTTTGTCAGGGAAATGTTTTGGTTTGGATAATATTGATTCTTATTTACGATATAATAAATGGAATCAATCTTTTGATGTTCTTGATTTGCATTTTCTTTTCAAAAGCGAAAAACATGTCAATTGATGATGAGTCTAATGAAAACAGTGACTTAAGCGAAGATAATAATTCTAGGCAAACTAAACTCACATTGCATGAATTCAATGAAAAAAGCCTGCGTTTGAAATATTTATTTCTAATGGATGAGTTTTGCAAATTGTATTAAATATTTATCTTATAAAGGGACTATTTATATATTTGAACATAGGTTTTATTTCATATTATTTGTTTATGGAAATATATCAATCCTTTCAGAAAAGCAATGCCAAGAAGGTCTTTTTATTTTTCTATAAATAAAAAAATGTTTTTGATGTATTTTTTTTTAGAAAATTATTTTTTTTGGTTTGTGGCACTATCCTATCTCATAATTTGCTATTTATACTTTATGATACCAGTTCTATCAATTTTTTCCATTTGCATTTGCTTTTCAAGATTTTTGATATTTACCAAATTTTTTTGCTTAAAATTTTCAGAATATGGAGTATTTTTTTAATTTTTTGAAACTGCAAAAAAAATATTAAAATGATATAGGAAAAACAACAACCCTATCTCACAAAAACACCTTTTTTTAAAGAAGATCTGAATTTTCAAATAAATGAGTGTTGCTTATGTCTTAGCAAATATAGAAATTTGGAAACCATTGGAGTTTTGAATTGCCATCCAAGGTCATTATTTGTTCAAAATACTTTTTTTAAATTTTAAAAAGTCATCATTTTCATTATAATTGCCTAATAAAATGGTTGAATGTTTCAGAAACATGCCCAATTTGCCAAAAAAATATGAGGAATTTTGAATTTTTTATTGATGACATTTGAAATGTTTTGTTAATGCTAATTGTCTATAAAATCATTGCAAGAAATAATTGAATTTACATGTTGTTTAATATAAAAATTTAATTTTCTTCTGAAAAATCAAAGAATGAAATTTTTATAACAATAAAACAGCTTTTTTTTTTATCCCTAAAAAAGTGAAAATTTTTGATATATTAAGTTATGATTTTTTTTTTCAAAGGGTTTTTTTTTAATTTAATTTGCTAACTTTTATTTCTTTTTTTTCGGTCTTTTCTTTGCTTTTTTCTTATTTCCTCCCACATCAATCCAAGCTTGATATTCCATCTGAATCAATTTGATTGCATTTTCAAGTTTGAGCATTTTTAATTGATTTTCTTGATCTTCTTCCATTTTTTTCTTCTCTTCGGCTTCTTTTTCCTTTTGTGAATTTTTTTCAATCTCAAAATCGTTTCTCAATTTTTCTAATTTTTCTAGATTTTTTCCTTTAACTTCGAGCAATTTTTCTTTTTCTTCCTCCATTTCTTGTTTTTTCACATCATGCAATTTAATTCTTTCATCAGCTTTTTTTTTCAAAGTATCGGTTTTTTTCAATATGAATTCTTTTAATTGAGCATGAACCAAAGTCTCTGTTTCTATTTTGCTCTTAATATTCTCAATAGCATTTTTATATTCCTTTTGTTTATATTCATAAATCCTTGCTTGAGTTCCTTCATCAGCTTTAGATTCTTTATCCCTATATTTCTTTGTGATATCAGCTCTTTCACTTTTATAAACCAATCTTTCTTTCAAAGTTTGAATTGTAGCTTGTTTTTCAGTGATTTCATTCTGATATTCTTTTTGTTCTTGTGCTCTTTGTGCTTGCAATGATTTGATTTCTTGTGTTAATTTCTGCTCATCCGAAGTCAATTTTCTTAACATGTCTTGGTCTTCTAATTCACTGAATATCTTATTCTGAAACTTGGTATATGAATGGTTCTGAATACATGAGATCATTTCTTCGAGATCATTGATCAAATCTTTTCGTTCTTTACCAACTTTCATTGCATCGCTCTCTAAATCTGGATTTTCTTTAAATAATCGACATAATTTCTTTGTGCTTTCTTTCAATCTTTTACTTACATCCATAATTTCTTTCTGGATTTCCAACATTTTTCTTTTGTTGGAAATACCTGTTAAAGAGGCACGAACTTTTACTAAATCTGCGTAATTGTTTTCAAGTTTCCTTTGTTCGGTTAAAAGCTTGCTAATCTCAAATCCAGCTAATTCACTACTGGAATCATCTTTGGTGTTTAGAAGCCCGAGAAGCATCAATTTCTTGAGGTGTTCACTTAAAGTTAGCATGAACTTTAATTGGTCTACAGGATCCATTTCCTTGGTGGATTCCATTTTGTTTTGAGTTTAAAAATATAACTTTCAAAAAATTAAAAAAAAATTATTCAACTATGAATTATTCACCTTTTAGAAAAAACAATTTTTTATATTGAGAGAAAAAAATTACCAATAATAATTTTTATTTTCAAAGAACAAAGAAAAAATGAAAAAATTACAATCAAAAATTTAACTTATATAGAAAACATAAGACTTTAAGGATGTTCCACTCTTTTTAAAATATTTGACATCCGCAAATACATTTGTTTCCGTGATGCTCATATTCACCATAATCAATAGAATGAGGTGATTTACTTTCTGATTCTAATTTAAATTCTTGATTTGAAGGTGATTTCGCTCTACGATTAATGGGGCTATTTATAAAATTGAAACTTTCAATTTTTCTCGAATTTATCATTATTTCATTCTAAAAAAATTTAAAAACTAAAAATTCGATATGTTATTTGATTATAGAATAAATTACCTCATAAATTTTGCTATCAGCTTTAAATACTTTTTTTAAAACAGGGTTTTTAGAGTCTTTTTCATTCATCATTTCAATTAATCCTTGATAAACTTCATCATCATCTTTTTGTTTGAAGTTTTGTTCCTGAAAACTGCTGTTTGATTGATTGAAGCTTCGATTAGGAGAATAATCGAAATGATCATAGTGTAAACTAACGCTTGGATTATTTTTAAAATTTTCATTTTCTTGACTCATATGATCTTTTTCTTTTATTTGCGAACACAATAAAAATTCTATAAATGTGTCTAAAAAGAAAAAAAATTCTGATATTTTTTGAAAGAAAAAAAAGTTTTATATTTTTTCAAGTCTTTATTAAAAAAAAATGGATTTTCTTTTTAAGATGAATTATTTAATTTTTTTTCTTCAAATTGAAGAAAATCTAGAAAATTTCGCAAAATTAATACAACAAAAAAAATCGAAAAAAGGCAAGAAAAGAAAGTTTTTTAAACTGAAATATTTGAATTTTTAATGTTTTTGTAGAAAAGTTCTTCATTCGCACAAGAACTTGCTATTACAAGACAAATTCCTAAAAAAATTAATATGCCATAAGCCGCAACACACAATATAACATAAATATAGAGTAAATCATTCAGACTCTGGCATTCATTTCCCCAATCATATTCTTTCCACACCAAATAAAACACAAAGAACGAACCCGCTGTTAAAATTGTTCGTGTGATTAAAATCAAATTATTTATCAAAGAGTTTAATTTGAAAAAAATTCTTTTGAGTACAAAGGCAATAGGAATTACGATCAGGTTGCAAAAAGCTCCTATAGAATGATAAAATATAAGGATTTTTGTCCAATATTTTGAATGAAATGATTTGCATTCATTTGAGATGTTTTCGTTTTGAAACAGAAAAATCAAAAAGATGAGAACAAAAAAAATGTGAAAGAGAAATCCAAAAAGAATATCAAAGATAGGGGAAGCTTCGTTCTCATCCTCTTTTCGCAGATCAAGCGCTGAAATTTTTTCAAGATATTCTTCAATAGGATCTAGATTACTTTTCCTGATTTTCATCATTTGTTTTTTATTTTAAACTAATTGTCGTTTTTTGAAATTTTTTGATGAATGTTTGTTTATTTAATAATTAGTTTTGTTACGATAAATTATTATTATTTTTTTCATTTTTTGTTCAAACTTTTTCAATATAGTAAAGATTTTCTCCTTTGCTGAAAGAAAATTTATAAATTTGATGTTTATTTCTAATATTAATTATCCATTAAATTAAATTTTTTTTTTTTAAAATAATAAATGACCTTTTGTTATTAAATTGATATTTTTCGAATAATGTTTTTTGTTTTGTTTATTAATAATGATTTTTCCATATTTAACTCTTAATTTTGTCCTTTCATTTCATGCACTCCTCGATTTTTTTCTTCTGTTTTTCATCCAATCCAGCCGTAACCTCATTCCAATGGCTCATGACCAATGTATTCGTTTTGAAATTATTCAAACACAAAATAATTTTATTCTTGATCTCTGCTGTGCAAACCTTCGTGTCGACAACTTCAGCGAAAATCTTCACGATTCTTGGTAGATTGTTTCCATTAACCCCAAGAATTAACGGTCCATTGATTAATAAAATATCAGCAAGCAGTTCATGTTGTACTTTTGCTTCAGGTTTATCAAATTTAAGGGGTAAATTACTCAACCACACCTGAATCACTTCAGTTAAATTGAGTTTATCATGGTGATTTTTGATGATTTTTCCCAGAGCAGACACTGTATTATCTTTACAATGTCCATAGACTTTATTCTTTTCATCACCCATCGGTATTTTCAATGCTTCATACAAAGCATTTATGCATTGTGGAGCCATTTGTGCGAAGATTTCTCTTGATTTATCTGCAAGGACTCCTATTCCATAGACAGCAGCTTGCCGAACAGGACAGGATTTATCTGAAGAGAATCTGATCAAAGCTTCGGATAAATGAGGCCATTTATCAGGAATCAACTCCAATCCTAAGAATTCTATCATATCATCTATTAAGAAAATCCCGAACTTATGCATTTTATCGCTAAGATTTGGCTGAAGAACCTTGGTAAGAACTTGTGTGTAAAGCAATTCAACCAAAGGAAGAGTCATTTCCTTATGTGTTTTGAACAAAACTCCAATCAATTCAGCGATTGCCACTTGTAAATCTTCTTCTGAACTTGTATCTTCATTCAACATTTCGATCTCCTCTTCATCGACATCTTCTTCTGATTTATATTTCTCATTCTCCATTTTCCTTTTATCAGACTCCATCAACAATTTAACTAGGTTTTGAGAAATTTCATTGATTTCTTCCATAGTTAAAAATTTCGCACCAACTTCATCTAAACAATCCTTCATTGCAGTTATTTGATCCACAATGACTTCGGCCTCGAATTCAGAAGACACTGAATTCCATAATACATTCAAGAATAACCTCACAATGTTCGAAACCTTTTGTGGCTCTTTATTCTTGACACAAGAAACCAAAGAGGGAAGGCATTTCGAAGCAGCAGTTCTAATGTTTTCATTCTTGGTGAAATTGCATAAAGGCAAGACTAATTTCGTCGCGATTTCTACAAAAGGTGAGAAATTTTCCTTCATTTCATCGATTAAAACTGATAACATGTTCAAAGCCACTTCAACTTCTTCTGTTTCGAAAGTGTTAATATCTTCTTTCTTTGTGGATTCAACATATTCAGAATCAGCTTTTGGTTCACTGAAGATGTTTTCGAGAAGCTTGAACAATGAAGGAAGAATTTTGGATAAATATGGAACGAAGTCATCACCCATCGTCAAACATAATCGTTGCCAACCGCTTAATAAATAGCTTTTTTGAGGATCAATTTGTTCTAAATGGCTTTCCTGGATTTGAATCATGGATTCAATAAGTACAGGAGCGTATTCCATAAAGATCTCTTTGCCAACAGCATGAGCCATTAAAGTTAAACATTCAATGATTTGTCCTTTTAATTGTCTATAAATAATTAAAACATTAATGAAATTGTCATAAAAAATTTTCTTTGAAAATAAATGAATTACTTGTATTCTTTTGTGGTATGTTTCTTGATCAAGTCGAATAAAATTGGCACAGATTCCTTGAAATAAGGTCTGAATAAATCGCCAGCAGCTTCTGAAGTTGCTGCAATTGCTGAAATTGCATTTTCTTTGCATATTGAAATGTTGTTTTGGGCTAATTCAAAGCATTTTTGCATGATAGGAGTGATGAAATTGTTCAAAGTTTCTTTCTGCATTCCCTCAACGAAATTCGTGATAGCAGCAGCTGCATGTGATTGTACTCTGGGTATAGGATCAAATAAAGTTTGGATCAATGAGGGCAGAACGTTCTCAGTGAAGGTTTCTTGGAATTTCGGTTGCATATCATCAGAGATTTGTCCGATGCAATGGCAAACAGCATATCTGAGTTTTGGATTGGGGTTTTGCAAGAAATTCAAAACAACTTGAACAATTGGCTTAATTTCATCTATTTCTTCAATATATTCACCAACCTAATTAAAAAAATTCATTTTATTTATTAAATTTAAGAAAAAAGTTTTTCATTAGATAATATAACTTTTATAATACAATTTTCAATAAAAAAATTTTTAAATAAAAAATATTCAACATAAATTCATGTATAGAATATAGAAAATTTCAAATATATAAAATAGAAAATTCCTATATATTATAATATATATAAACATTCATATAAAATGCATCTTCTTTAAATTTTTTAAATTACTTGTGATAAAGCCATTAAAGCTGCATGATGATATCTCCAATCAGGTTGTTGGAACATTGTTTGGACTGATGCACTTAAAGTGGGCAAGATTTCTGCATCCCCTACCGAAGAAATCAAACGATCTATTGAATTCATTCCAAATCGAACGACTTCAAAATCTGGATCCTCCTCGAAATCCTCATTAAATCCTTCCGGTGGCTTCTTCCAATCTTCCTCTATCTCTTCATCGATATCAATCATATGATAAAAGATCATTTCAAGCAGTCGCTTTAGTTGTTCTTTGTTTGATCGCACATCTTTTGGAAGACGTTCTATATAACATATCAGGATCTCTGTAGCCATTTTTTTGACACCAGTATCATCGAAATTCTATTCAAAATATAAGTTTTACATTTACAAATTTATTATATTTTACTTTATCGAAGGTGATTTTGTACATTATTTCAAATAAAAGATTGAAATTTTTCTTGAAGAACTTAGGCTCTGTCTCGACAATATCACTAATCACAGTCAAAGCATCTTCACCCTTTATAAATATAAAAACTCTTCGCATAATTAATTCATTCATTTACATAATTCTCGTCTTCTGTCAACAAAGCGTAAACAGCTTCCAATAAAGCTGGAATCAATTCCTCAAATTTTTTGGTGTGTTTTGGTTCAACGATTTCAATAAAACTTCCCAAAGCTTCTAAAGCAGCCAATTTAATATTCTTGGAAGTATTGGTCAATCCTCCTCTAAAAATATTCAACAAAGCTTCTTTCTCTTTCACAAAGGTTTCAGAAGCATAGGTAAATAAGGTTGTTAGGATTTTCAATCCTGATTCAATCAAATTCTCTGAAGGGCAGGACAAAAGTTGCATAATCACACCAGGCAATTCAGGCCATTTATTCTGTGATGGGGCCAAATTCTCATTAAATTGATCCTGATGTTCCATCAAAGTGCCACCGATTTCTCCAATGGCATCACATATTTGATGTCTGATAGCTGAATCATTTTCATTGCCTAAGGCAGTAAACAATATCTGTTTGACTTCAGCTTGAACTTGCTGGTTCAATTGTGACCATATGTTCTCATAACTCTTTTCGGAAAAAGCTGAAAGATTTTTACGCAAGGCGACCGCTGAAAAACTACGGATCTCTTTATCAGTGTCTAGAAAAAATTGGTTGATTTTTTAAAAGAAAATTTAAAAATTGAGATTTACTTTGCAATAAGTTCAAAAGGAATAAAATGTATTCGTTTGGGGAGGCTTTTTTGAAGACGTTCAAAGATTCTTCGTTTTGTTTACGGAGAGTGTTGTCGGAGCCTAATATATTATGAATGACTTGGATCAATTGTTCTTGGTTCATTGAAAAAAATGTCGATTTTCAAGAAAAGATATTTATATTTTTGAATAAATATTATGAATTTCGATAAAAAATTTTTGGATCCTTTTATATTATAAACAATAGGAAAATTGTATCTTTTTTTTTCTCGCAGGAATTAATAATGCGAAACAAGAAACATCATTTTTTTTTGATAAATATTTTCCAAATTTGACCATTTATTGGTATTTTTAAACGCGAAGAAAGAAAGACAAAAATACAATTTTTTTCGTTTTTATTCCAAATTGTGATTATTTTCGAAGATGAACAATTTTTTCATTTGAGATTTTAATAAAAAAAAGAATCTCCTTATTTTTTAACCCAAAGAAACAATTTTAAATGAAAATAAAAATAAAATTTCATTTTTTTCGTTTGCAACTTTTTTGAAAATCAGGTTTTTCCATTAAATTTAAAAAAAATAAGCTTTTCTAGCTTAAAAAATATTGAAAAAATATGTTTTTTCGTGTTTTAATGATTATTTGCTTCTGAGGAAAAATTACCCGATTCTTTTTTAATTAATTTTCCATATTTTATAATCAAATTCTTTTAATTGAATCCTAATTTCGTTCTTCTCCAATGGCGTCTTTTTGAGTTATATCTATTTATTTTTGTTAAAATTTGTTTTCATGTTGTTCATTCAAAAAAATTGTATAAAAACCTAATTTTGTTTCCAGATTTGTATCTAAACCAATTTGGTAGAGGTCGATTTTGTCTGATTTTTTTTCCTAACCTTTTTTTCAATTGAAAGGTCTTAATAGCACCCTAGAGTGGAAAAAAATATTATGTTTATTCTGATAGAAATGAAAAATAGGAAACCATTTTCTGGATATGTTTTTTTTGCCGAAATTTATATTTCTTAAAAATATATTTAATTTTTTTTTTAAAGATGAACAGATAAAGAAAATTTTCAATATCTTCAAAAAATTTAATAATTTTTTTTTAAAAAATGAGTTTTCGAAAAAAATGGCTTTTTGATAATTTTTAATAAAATAATTTAACGCTTAAATAAAATTTCGTAATACACAATAAATGATTGATTAGATTTGGATGCTTCTTTCCTTTTTTCATATAAAGAAGATTCGTTTTCAATGATCTTTTCATTTAAATATAAGATAACCTTTTAAAGAAAATAAATCTTGTTAGAAAAAAAAAGCTAAAATAAGAGTTTAAATAAATACATTGTCAATGCTCACTTTGTCAATATTTATTAATGTATTTTGTGAATTTTGTGATTGTTTAGCCAAATCAAGGACTCTTTTTATTATTAATTTCTTCAATTGTTCTGCTGGAACAGGCTTTTCTAAAACATTCTTGAATTTTAGAACGTTTTTCAATTGAACAATTTGACTTAAAAACAAAAAATCATATACTTAGAAAAAAATAATTAAAAAAAATACAAATCAGCTTCTGTTTTTGGATGCAAAGACAACATTAATTCATTTGGGTCCATTTGCTCTATATTATTTAATGTTGCTTTATCTTTTATTTGATTTTCAGAATTGTTGTTTTTTATTTGATTTTCGTTCAAATTTGGATTAGATTCTTTTTTCTCAAGAGTTTTTATGGGCTCTGAAGCAACAGGAGTTGGCTCAATTTTAATGGCAATTTCGATTTTTTCAGCTGAATTTTTTTTATTTTCAAGAATTTTCAGCCTCGCTTTAAAGTCATTGTATTTTTTTTCATCATTAATTCCGTTCACAAAAGATTCAAAATCAATGTTTAATTTTTCATAAATTACTTCACTCAAACCTTTTTCATCATTTTGAAGAGTTTTTCTCTTTTTTAAATATTTTGCATTGGTGTCTTTAATTTTTTTTAGTTTTAATTTTTAACAAATATAAAAAAAAATCGAAAAAACATTTATTGTTGTCAAAATTATATTCCTCTATTATATTTTGCAAATCATAATCAGGAAATAATTCTTTGATCTTTTTGATTATCATCAATTCTTTCTGAGCATAATGAGGGTAGAGAGTATCCACCAAACTTTGTTTATAAGGATCTTTTTTAATAGATTTGCGGTAATTATTCTCAATAGAATGTCCACATAAAGGGCATTTGTAATGGCCACCTCGCAAAGTTTGTAAATAATTGAAAATGCATATTTTACAAACTATCGAATTTTTATTTTGTTGTGAGGAAAATAATTAATTTGGGTGTTTAGATACATGTGTGACCGCATTCTGCAACGGTATGAGCTAATCTGAAATATCCATCGCACAATGAACAGCTTAAATAAGGGTCGAGCTTCGACTTTTGAAATTTAATCTAAGTTTTGTTAAAGACATTAGTGTTATACAAGGCGAAAAAAAAATATTACGATTAATTCTGAATTCATATTTTTTTTTTTTTTTTTTTTTTTTTTTTTTTCATTTTGTTTCGTTTTTGAAAAGCTTTCTTCAAAAAAAAAAAATTTATATGAATTATTCTTTAAAAAGAATTCAACACGGAGATAATTCATCATTGTTTTTTTTAAAAATGTTTTTCTATCTTACCTATTGAGGAAGAGAAAACATTCTCATTTGATCCCTTATTTTAATAAATCATTCTTTTTTTTAAACTTAAAAAATTCCATAAAAAACAATATTATTCTTATTTATATAAAATATCAGAAGGAACAATTGATGATTTCTCATGCAAGAATCAATTATAATATGTTTCTCATCATAATTCAAACAAAAATTAATAATATTTCCGTAATATTTAGGCGATACACTTGAAAAATGTGCGTGATAAAATGAAAGATATTTTTTTTTAATTCTTTCTGAAATTATTTTAATAATTATAAAATTGAAAAAAATGTTTTTGATTTATATAAAATAAAAAAAACTTTAATGAAATTAAATTAAATTTACACTTTCTTTATTTTTTATAATATATTCTCAAACTTTTTCTAATTCTTAATTTTAAAAAGTTGGGCAATTTTCTATATACTTATTTTTCTTTTTCCACTCCACTCTCGACATTTTCATCCCTCCAAATTTTGCAAGTGTTATCTTTCGAACCTAAACATATTTCATAAAATCTAGATCCAATTTATTTTAATCAACCTGTGATAATAGTATCCCCCTCATAATTAAAAGCACAACTGAAAATTTCATCAGTATGTCCTATTAATTTTTTATCAAAAATCTCTCTTTTTTAAAGAGAACTTTTACCTTTTAAAATTTGACATTCTTCACCAGTATCAGCAGACCATATTCTTGCTGTGCTATCAGCTCCAGCAGTGATGATTTTTGTTCCTTGTGGATTGAAAGAAACCTTTGAAATTTCTCCTTCATGACCTTTTTAATCATTTTCAATTAATTGAGACATGAACTTTTTTATTTTTTTATCAAAAAATATTTTGAACCTTGTAATATTCCAATGCAAGCAGAGTCATAAACATTGTAAATTCTTGCAGTACCGTCAGCACTGGCTGTAACCAATCTGGTTCCTGTTGAATTAAAACCGATATCCAATACTTCATCAACATGTCCTCGAAGGGTTGATACACATTTCCCAGATTTAACATCCCATATTTTACATGTTCTTAATTAAATTTTATAAGGTTTCTGCTATAATTTACCTGTCTATCGAGCCAGTAGCACAAAAATCTCCTGTAAATTCAAATTGTGTGCTTGAAATTTCACTCTTATGGTCAGAAAGAACATGAATACACATTCCAGAAGCAGTGTCCCATATCTAAAAACCAATAATATAAAACATTTTCACACTTTTTACTCTGGCTGTCTTATCAAAAGAACCCGTTAGGATTTTATCTCCATCAGCATTAAAATGCAAACTAACAATTTCACCTGTGTGTCCTTTCAATGTAGCCACTTCTTTGCCAGTTTCAACATTCCAAAGCTTCGCTGTTTGGTCCTATATTTATTAAAAGAAAATGTTATTTCCTAAATATTTTTGTTTTGTTCTGTTTATTTAAATACCATTGAACCAGTTGCTATTAAAAAACCTTGAGGGTCAAACGAGGCGCAAACGATTTCATATTGATGGCCATAGAATGTATGAAGACATGCTCCATTGGTAGCGTCCCATAACTTTGAAGTTTAAAAAAAAAACCTATTATAAAGTTACTTTTGCAGTTTTGTCGAAGGAGCCTGTTACAATTTTATCTCTTTATTTAAATATTTTAAAAATCTTTCTATTCTTTTTTATTAATTACCCAAATGGATTATTAAATGCTATTGTATAAACAACATTCTTATGCCCTTCCAAAGTGAAGATTTCCTCACCTTGAAATGTATCCCAGACTTTGCATGTTCTATCATAACTTCCAGTTATAAATCTAAGAAAATTTAGCTCATTATCAAAATTGATAAAAACAAAAATGCAAAATACCTGTCACCATTTTTATTGAAAGCACAATTCGTCAAAGGCAAAACATGAGCTTTCAATGTCTTTATCAGTTTAAAATATTGGTTTTTTTTGGACTCCACTTTATCAATGAGTTCTATTAATGATAGTTTTAATAGTTTTTTTCGGTTTTTTTAAATTACTTTTTATCAAAGCCTTCAATTGGGGACGTCTATTTTCTGTTATGATTGGCTCCTCCTGTATAATTTCGTGGATCAATTGATCTATATCAGTCCTTGGTGGAATGCTATATTTTAAAATTCGTTTGGTTTATATGTACTCTGATGACAGGTTTAGCAAATCGATTGATTTGGTTTCAATCTCTCCATTTTTCTTGACATATTCTAAAATGATTCCTGGGGGGTAATATCTCAAAAGAAACCTTTTTAATTTCATTCGATTGAATTTTTCTTATTTATATTTTTTGAAATTTTTTCAAATGTTTATGATTTTTATTTTTTTATTTATTTTAGAAAGAAAAGAAAAATCATTAAAAATACAATTTTTTAATAATTTTTTCTTCTCACAATTAAATTTTCAAATTTTATAAAATCTGCCTAAAATTTTGAATAAAAAACAGAAATTATCATAATCTACTATCACAAATTATGAGTGTTAAAGTCGCAGTTAGAGTTCGTCCCTTCAATAATCGTGAGCTTGAGCTCAAATGCGAGAATTGTGTAGATATGATCGGCAACAAAACCACTTTAAAGGATCCAAACTCCGGAAACACCAGAGACTTTTCATTTGACTACAGTTTTTGGTCCCATGATAGTTTCGATACAACAGAAGATGGATTATATGTAGCAACAGGTGATAAATATGCTGATCAACAAAAAGTCTTTGATTGTGTGGGGGAAGAAGTTTTGTCCAATGCATGGAGTGGTTATCATTGTTGTTTGTTTGCATACGGCCAAACTGGCTCAGGTAAAAGCTATTCAATGGTGGGTTATGGGCCTAATAAAGGTATTGTTCCAATAACTTGTGAACAGATTTTTAAAAGGATTGAGAAGAATGATGATTCAAAAAAAACCTTTGAAATACAGTTTTCAATGTTGGAGATATATAATGAAAAAATTCAAGATTTACTTGTGGTGATCAATAAAAGACCTCAAGGAGGGTTGAAAGTTAGAGAACATAAAACTCATGGAGTTTTTGTTGAAGATTTATCAAAACATCCTGTTGATAGCTATGAAGGGATTGCTCATTTAACTGATGTTGGGAATAGAAATAGAACGATTGGAAGCACTTTGATGAATGCTTGCAGCAGTAGGGCTCATACAATCATAAGCATTGAGTTTAAACAAATTGAACTGATTAATGATCGAAAAAGTGAGAAACTATCCATTATTTATTTAGTTGATCTTGCAGGCAGTGAAAAACTTAGCAAAACTGGAGCAACTGGAGATAGAATGAAAGAAGGTTTTTTTTTATTATAAAACCTAATAATAATTCTTTATATGCGTTTTCAGGGTGTTCGATTAATAAATCATTAACTGTTTTGGGAATTGTTATTTCGAATTTGGCTGATAAAGCTTTGGGAAAGGTAAAAAATATTGTGGTTCCCTATCGAGATTCAGTGCTGACAAGAATTTTGCAAAATGCCTTGGGAGGCAATTCAAAAACTTTGATGATTTGTGCTTTATCTCCTGCAACAAATAATTATGATGAGACTTTATCGACTTTGAGATATGCTGATCAAGCGAAAAAAATTAAAAATTGTGCAGTTGTGAATGAAAGCGAGCAGGATAAAATGATTAGAGAACTACAAGGAGAAAACGATAAATTGAAAGAAATGCTTTCTAAATTTCACGGACCTTCAGGAATGACGATAATGAATTCAATGAATTCGATGAATACTTCTTTCAGTTCCAAAAATAACTTAATTCCTTTCAATAAAATTGCTTTATAGGTGATGATAAATATAATGAAAAAATCAAAGAAATGGAAGAACAATTAAAAGCCAATGCCTTACTTATGAAAGAATATGAAACGTCATTTCAGCAAAAATTGAAAGAATCAAAAGAAATTCAAGATGAGGTATGAATTTGTTTCAAGCTTTTTTGTTTCAATATATATTTAAGCAAGCCACTGTGGATATGTCATATCCTCATTTGATCAATGTTAATGAAGATCCTTTGCTCAATGGAAAAGTTATTTATAGCATGAAAGAAACTTTTACTTATGTTGGAAAAAAGAATGGTAATCCAATTCCTCAAATAATTCTTGGTAAACTTTTTATTTTTAACTTGTTTTTTAAATAAAAAAAAACTTTCATGTTAATTCATACAACTAATCATTTTTTTAAATATTTGAATATTTTTCAATTATAGGGAGCATCGGCATCAAACCCAATCATGCATTATTAAAAAATGAAATGGGAAAATTATTTGTTGAACCTTATGATGTAAAACTGAAATAAACAATAAAAAAATGTTTCAATGATTAAAATATCTATTTATATATAGGCTGAATGTGCAGAAACTATTTTCATAAATGGGGATAAAATTTTTGGGAAAAAAGAACTACATGATAAAGATCGATTGATTTTCGGTGGAACAGCTTGCTTCAAAGTGAGGATTCCACAAGAAGAAGCTGATTTATATGGAATAAGTGAGAAAGAACAAAAAAAGGAGTTTGATGAAATAGATTGGGAATATATTCAAAAAGAGTTGATGGCGAAGTCTGACAATGATAAAAAGAAAAAAGAAGAGATTATTGAAAAAGAAAGAGAAAAACAAGGTTATAATTGAATATTTTTGTTCTTTTTGAAATAATAAACCTATTTGTTAGTTCAAATTAAAATGAAAATGCTTGAAGAACAATTCAAGGTTGAGAAAGAATCAACAGAAATTTCAATGAAGAAACAACAAGAAGAATTCGAGAATAAAATCAAAGAATTAGAAGATAGAATGCAACAAGTTTTTTTTCCTTTTTAAAATTATTTCATTTAACGAATTTTATTATTAGGAAACAGAAAAACAGAAATTAGAGATAGAAAAAAAAGAGGCAGAACGGCAATGGAAAGAAAATCTTTCTAGAATCGAAACTGAAAGGACCCAAAGGGAATTTGAAAGAGAAAAACAAAAGAAAGAAATCCAAGAAGAAGAAAATTTAAAGCGATATAAAGTTAAAGAGAAGAACTATCTTGAAAATAAGCTTTCTCGCTATTTGCCTAAAATCCTTGAAGTGAATCTTATTGCAAAAGAAATGAAAAGAAATGTTTCATGTCAAGCGAAATTGATGTATTTTTATCTTGATTCAGTGGAAGTTTCTGCTTTAATAAATTTTCCTGATAAAAACAAAAAAATGAAAATTCAAATTCAAGTGAATAACAAGGAAGAAGGGACTGTCTATTATTGGAATATCAAGAAATTTCTCAATAGATATTTCATTATAAAAGAAATATTAGACCGTTATTTTGAAACCAATCAAATCCCCATACTCAGCAAAGAAGATGACCCATTTTGGGATCCTGCTGAACAGCATTTAATTGGACAGGGTTATCTAAAAATGCTATCTTTGGTTTATTTTGTAGATAACCCAGCCGAATTAAATCTTGTTGGGGATAGTGGAACAGTGGGCACTTTAAATGTAAAATATTATGAATTTATATGAATTATTTTATTTTTTTCAATAATTTCTTTGATTTTATTTAAATCAAAAAGAAATTTTTTTAAATTTTACAAAAGTAAACCATTTTCTAGAATAATTTGAAGAATTGAGAGTTACTTATTTATTATTTTTAATGAAAGGTTAATTTGATACCTACTGACGTAACAGGAACAAAAAACTTATCAGAAATGATGGAGGGTGAAGGAGATTTCATCGAAGATCCTTTAAAAGAAATTTTTGGGAAACGATTGGATTTTTTGATAAAAATTGATTTTGGTAGATTGCCACAAGACTTTTGCAGGGACACTTTTGTAGAATATGCTTTAATGAATGAAGATAATAAATTTGAAGGATTCAGAACCCCTGTGATGTTTGGAAAAAATGCAAATCCCAATTACAATTATACAAAACAACATACTTATAAAATTATGAGTGATAAACTTTTGGATTATTTGATGAATAGCAATGTAAAGTTTTTATAAATTATTTTGTTTGTATAATGAATGATTCAATAAGATCACTTTTTATGTTTATGGCTATGAAGATAAATTGGTAATGTCAAGGACCAATTCAGTAGATATTTTTTTTAAGTGAAAGAATAAGGATTTTTTTTCTAGAATTCAGATAAAAAAAAGGATTTTGAAATTCCTGAACATGAAAAAATGAAAAAAAAATCATCTCAATGTAATTAATAAATTAAACAAAAATATTTTATGAATAAATTAAAAATATATAAAAGTCCAAGAAGAATATAATAAAGAGTTCAAAGATGAGAAGAAACCATCAAAAGAAACTCCGCTTAATACAAATATCAATGTGAATTTGAATTTAAGTATTAATTTATTGGAATTTGTTGCCTTTAATTGAATTTTATTGAGATTATATCCCCAAATCAACTCCGAAAAATGATGTAAAACCCAACTCATATAAAGATAGGTCTCAAAGTGAACTGGTCAATAATTTTGTTCCAAAGGGTTTAAATGCAAAAAAGGATAAAGAAAAACCAAAAGAAAAGGAAAAAGATTGCAGTATTTTCTAATTTTTTTTAAAAAAATTATTAAGTGTGATAAAAAAAAAAGGAATATTTTGAAAAGTTAGACATGAAAATTCCTTGGTCATTTATAACTTGTAAAGAATGAAATTAATATAAATCAATGCAAAACTTTTCTAAATTGTAAAATAAAGAAAAAATTAATAGTTTTTCATAAAAAATTAAACAACACAAATCAATTTTACAAATATGCACACAATAATTTTTTATTGTTTTTTCTGTATTTTTTTTTTGGAGTTTTTGTAATTTTTATACAATTATTTTTTTTGTTGTACTTTTTTATAATTAGTAAATTTTTAATTTTTATACAATTACACTTTTTTCAAAAATGCAAAAAAAAATTTAAAAGCACATTATCTTCTTAATAAAAAAGAAGAATCGGTGATTGATTCTTTTTTTTTCCTAAATCAAGTTTTGGTGCAATAAATTTTAAAAAATTTTTATATAAAATTTCATTTTGCAAAGTTTCAAATTTTTTTTTTTTTTTTATAAATTAATAGCTTTAAAACCAAGTTTTATACAATCACTTATTGAAAATTTCAATCCGTCCCTATGAATCTGCATGATCTAGATTTTTCTCGACGACTGCCATCTAATTTTCATCAAAATGTGCAAATCCCCATTTTCCCAAAACTGAGGCAAAACAAAAGCAAATCTGTGACTCGAGGAGAATCATTAAATGCTATTCCTAAAACAAAAACTATGATAACTTCCAATTATTTCAAAAAATATCCTACCACAGAGGCTAAATTTTCTGCATGGACTGAAATTCGTTTGCCTTTTTCGAAAACACTTCATGCGAGAAGTTATCATTCGGCAGTTTTTTATGAAGATTCGTATAAAAATTATTTATTTTTCTAAACTTTTTGTGTTTTTGCTTAGAATATTCATATATGGTGGTTATGAAATAAGTGAAGGAGTTATGTGTGATTTTGTGAAGCTGAACTATTCTTCAAAAAATGAGAATGATATGCAATGGGAATCTATGCCTGTTGCAGGGCTTTCTCCTGGTAAATTGTGTCGGCACAATGCTTGTATTTACAATAAAAGAATGTATGTTTTCGGTGGAAAAAAGAATGTGTCTAATAATAGCAATGATATTTTTTTTTATGATTTTGAATACTGTCTTTGGATCAAAATTTTTATCGGTTCAAACGATATAAAACCAAAAAAAGTGGACTCTTTTAGTTTAAATTTAGATTTGACCCATGAAACTATCATTGTTTTTGGGGGATTCTATGGAAAATTCACAAATAATTTGTTTTTTTTCCATTTGAATGAGAATCGGTGGGAAAAAATTGTTGTCAAAGGTCCCAGTCCAGACAAAAGAGCAGGTCATTGTGCAATTATTTACAAAGATAATTCATTGATTGTTTCAGGAGGAGGAGATTTCGAGAGAAAGTTTAATGATTTATGGATTTTAAATTTAAATGAGTTAATTTGGCTTGAAATCGATACAAATGAAAGAGTTTATAAAGTAAAAAAAAAAGAATATTCTGTTCTGTAAAAATCTAAAGAATTTTGACTTTTAGCCTGGAATTGGTCATAGTATGGTTAGTTTTGAAGACAATTTGGTTATATTTGGTGGAATTGGGGGTTTAATTCACGAAAAAAATGATGTGGTTCTTCATGATTTAAAAAAGAAAAGCTGGAAGAAAATATCTTTGGAAAAAGATGATGAATTAGACATCATAGATTTCAAACAAAACGCTATAAAAGTAAAAAAAAAAAACACTAGTAGAAACCAAAATTCCTTTTTGACAAGATCAAATACAAAAGCTACTGGTGCTCTTTTGAATCATTCTTTAGCTTCGAGTTTCCAGAGAAGAAACTCGACAAAACCCATGTTGGATGGAGTTTCTTTTAATAAAAATTCGTTCGAAAAGAACCTTTTTGGTCTTGACTTAATAAAAGAGAAAAATATTTTTCATGAAAATATTGAACAAAAAAGCACAAAAATTAAGACTCATTCAAAAACCCGTTCGCCAAAAAGCCTTGAAAAATCAAAGGTTTTAAATATTTCAGCTTCTCTATTAAAAAAAACGATCAGAGATTTATCAATAATGAATTATGAGAAAATTAAAGAAACAAAAAAAAGGATTCTTTTAAACCAATTTGAAATTTTTGATGAAAAATTAAAAAAAGAACTACTTAACATCACACCGAGAACAGAAGTTATGAAAACTACAGTAGTTATGTTTCAGCGACCCATAATAGATGATAATAATAACAGGAAGATAATTGCAAGTTCTTATGAATTTTTAAAGAAAAAAGAAAATACTTCTAAAATAATTGGAAATGTACCTTGTCCAAGAGATGGACACAGTGCGCTAGTTATAAATAATAAAATGATTATAATCGGAGGAGATAGACATCAGAGACAATATCATGATGTTTATGAGTGCAATTTGAAGCAATTACTAAAAAATTTCTAACTTAAGAATTTTTATTATTTTTTTGTCAAATTTATTAATTTTGAAATACTTGAAATTATATATTTATATGGAGTTTTTTTTTTTCATTCAATTTATTTCTTTGAATAATGAGGATATTATTTATAAAAAATAATTTTTCAATATTTATTGTTAGAAAAAATTCAAAATCTATTATTTTTGTGTTTACTAAATTTTTTTTAAAATTAATAAAATTGTTTTTAATCATTACTGCTGAACCTTCACAGATATTAACTAATTATTTT
>JFJP01037834.1_pt1 | contig 22049 bp, 13 predicted proteins | sample 431651 | NCBI WGS metagenome assembly JFJP01 (sample SAMN02602958, study PRJNA72255) | Microbial mat metagenome, whole genome shotgun sequencing project. | biome: fresh water; feature: sink hole; material: water; isolation source: purple microbial (photo- and chemosynthetic) mats found in...
AGTGCCAGCGACCGCTTCCACGATCAGAGTTGGTCGTTCAAAAATGCGCCAAGTACCTTAACGCAAGTTCATTGGGATGCAACAAGTTCAGAACCTGGCGATAAATTGCCTTGCGTAACTTCACCTGTAAAATCGGCTACTAATGCCTTGAAATTGCAATGGAAATCAGTTGCTACCGGCGATTGGGCTGCTTTGGTTGCTGGATTAAGTTGGGCAGTTTACGACTTAACCGACAAAACAAGTATTAAAATTTGGGTAAACTCACCAGAAAATTTAGCTAAAACAGCGTTACCCAAAGTGCATTTCGAAGCACATAGCGGAAATCCAAATGCCTCAGGGAAATTGGAATTGGGAAATTATACAAACGACCTTGTTGCTAATAAATGGACTGAAATTACCATTCCGTTGGCTGATTTTTGGGCAGTAAATGCATTATTTACATCAAAGGACGTAGTGAAGGGAATTTTCTTCTCACAAAATGCTTCTGATAATGTAGAACACACCTTGTACATCGACGAAATAAGCTTTGCGAAAACAGCAGCTACAGGCATTTTTACTCCGAAAGTTGACTCTAACATTGCAGCGTATTATGCTAATGGTGAAATTCGCATTGCTAATTACACTGGAAATGTACGAGTTGTTGATTTAGCTGGTAAAGTGGTTGCTTCGAAACTTGCAACAGATGGCAAAGTTGCGCTCAAACTTAGTAAAGGTATTTATATTGTAACTACAACTGAAGGTAATGCTAAACTAATGGTTTACTAATCAGCACTAAAGTATATTACATAACTAAAAAAACTCCTGATGATTCTATTTTCGTCAGGAGTTTTTTTAGTTTTCAATACAATTTCAAACTACTTCTCGTCATTATATTTCCATCTTTTGTGTGTCCACAACCACAACTCGGGGTGCTTTGTAATGTCGGCTTCGAGTTTACGCATGTATTTTTCCGAAATGGCAAACTCGGCTTCGGTTTGTGGGTTTTCGGAGAGCATTTCCACTTTGCAATGATAATATCCACGTTTGGGTCGGGTAATAGATAGAATAAGCACCGGATAGTTAAATTTGCGCGCTAATACTTCCGTACCCACAATAACGGCAGTTGGTTGGTACAGAAAGTTCATGCTAAATCGGATACTGTCTCGCGCTGGCCGCTGATCGCCAACCATTGCAAACACGCCCTTTTCGCCAGCCTTACTCATTCGGAGCATGGATTTGAACAAGTCGCGCATTTCAATATTTCCCATATTGTATTTCAAGCGCAGGCGATAAGTCAAGTCATCGAATTCGGCATTTTTAAGTCGTTTGTAAACGCCATAAAGTGGACTTTCTTTTGGTAAATGGAGCGACATGGCCGATACCCATTCCCAATTTCCATAATGTGCCATCATCAACATCGCACTTTTATTTTCGGTATAAATTTTTTCGATAAGTTCTACATTTTCAAAAGTAATCCGTTTGCTCACTTCCTCTGCCGACATATTGATACGATACATGGCTTCGATAAAAACATCGCAAAAATAGTGGTAAAATTTTCGTTCAATTTTGACAATATCCATTTTGCTTTTTTCAGGAAATGAACGGGTTAAATTCCGACGAACTACCTTACGTCGATAGCGCACAACATGGTAAATAAGCGGAAATAGCAAATCGGACACTACATAAAGTACCCTGAGTGGCAATAGTGTAACGAGATAGAGTAGGGCGTAGTAGAATTTGAACATTGAGAATTACGAATTGAGAATTATGTTATCGGCTTTGCCGCTTGGCGTAGCCAAGAATTACGGATTGCAAAGTTACAAAAAAAGTAGTAGGAAGTAATTCGGTTAGTAGGTTTTCGTGTTAATAAAAAAAATAGTACTTTTGCAACACTCAAAAAGCTGGGTCTTGTAGTTCAATGGATAGAACAAGTGTTTCCTAAACACTAGATCCGGGTTCGATTCCCGGCGGGACTACATTTTGTGTTACATTTGCAAAAAAAAAATCAAGTCTCAGTAATGTCGAAAAGACTTTTATTCTTTTTTGTTGCTTTGTTTTGCTTGTCTATTCAGGCTTTTTCGCTTGATGCATTTATTCGTATCAATCAGCTCGGATACACGCCAAACAGCATCAAAAGGGCTATATTGATAAGTGAATCAAAAATTGCAATCAAGAGTTTTTCGTTGCACGATGCACTCACCGACCAGAAACTTGCCGATTTTACAACTGTTATACCTAATAATGCGTTTGAGCAATTTTTGAGCGTTTATACACTTGATTTTAGCAGCTTTCGGAACGAAGGTGCTTTTTACATTAAGGCCGACCACAGTTTTTCACCTACCATTTTTATTCATAAAAATAGCTATCGTGGCACTGCCGATTTTCTGCTGAATTATTTGCGTCAGCAGCGATGCGGCTTTAATCCTACATTAAATACCTATTGTCACCAGAATGATGGCTTTGAAGTGCCTCTCGAAGAGATTATTCCTTTGCCAATTAGTGCTTCCAAACAAAAAAACAAAAAAATAATACAACAAAATCCACCCTCACCTGCTGCCGTTGACGTGTTGGGTGGTTGGCACAATGCTTCTAACAACATTAAGTTTGGCACAACTTCGGCTGCTGCTATATTTCAATTATTGTACGCATATCGTATGAATCCGGATGCTTTTGGCGATAGGTACGATGCCAATGGCTTGCCTTATCCCAATAAAATTCCGGATGTGATTGATGAGGCAAAATGGGGCTTAGATTGGTTGCTGAAAATGAATCCACAAACCGAAGTGCTTTATTATCAGGTTGCCGACGATCGCGACAATGTTGGGTTTCGTTTACCTACCGACGATGCGGCCGATTATGGCTGGGGGGTAGGAGCGGAGCGCCCTGTATACCGAGCCACAGGTAAGCCGGAGGGCATTTTTGCGAATAAAAACCGCTCCACTGGTGTGGCTTCTATTGCTGGAAAATATGCTGCGGCTTTTGCATTGGGCTCGGATATGTTGCGGAAATTTTATCCAACTTTTGTCGATACCATCGAAAAACGAGCATTTCAATTGTATGATTTTGGTAAAAAATATCCGGGAGTATGCCAAAGTGCACCAGCCAAATCAACTGTTTTTTACGAAGAGGATAATTGGGCCGACGATATGCAATTGGCAGCTTCGCAATTGTATCAACTTAATTTTGAAGCTAAATATCAGAACGAAGCGGCTGCGTATGGGCGCTTAGAGCCTATTATCCCTTGGCTTTTTTCCGATACTGTTAATCATTATCAGTGGTTTCCGTTTACCAATTATGGTCATTATATGTTGGCTAATTCCGAAAAGCCTGAAATTAAAGAAGAATTTCTGCAAAATATTCGTTTCGGACTCAAACGTGCAGAATTGCGCAAAAATGATAATCCGTTTGGTGTAGGCGTACCCATGCTTTGGTGCTCCAATAATTATGTAACAGCACTTGCTACGCAATGTAATTTGTATCGACGCTATTCGGGCGATTCTACTTTTATAGGCATGGAAACAGCACTGTTGGATTGGCTTTTTGGCTGTAATCCATGGGGAATGAGCATGGTGGTGGGGCTCCCGCAAAGTGGACGAACACCCCAAAAATTACATTCACCTTTAACATATAAAAAAGGAATTTTACAAAAAGGTGGTTTGGTGATGGGCCCCGTTCGTGGCTCAGTATTCAATCGTTTATCCAACAAAAAATTTGATAGCAAAGAGGATAAATTGGCGCGATTTCAATCAAAATGGGCAGTGTATCATGATGATTACAAGGATTTTATTACCAATCAACCAAGTATTGATGGAACGGCTTCGTTGGTTTATTTGCTTGGTGCCAAGCAGTTTGAAGAGAATAAGCAATTAGAAAAAAATACAATTGTGCAAGGTGGCATTGTGCGAACCGACAGTACAAGAAAACAAATTAGTCTCGTATTTACTGGCAATGAGCATGCCGATGGGGCAAAAAAAATAAGAAAGGCGCTTCGGAAAAACAAAGTAAAAGCGTCCTTCTTTTTTACGGGTGATTTTTTGCGCAAGCGTAAATTCAAATCGTTTGTAAAAGACATTAAAAAAGATGGGCATTACATTGGCGCACATTCCGACCAACATTTACAGTATTGTCAGTTCGAGAATCGCTCTGCTTTGATAGTTGATAAAGCGTTATTTATAAGAGATTTAAAGGAAAATTTCATTGAGTTGTCAAAATTCGATATTAAAAAATCGGATGCGCCCATTTTTGTTCCGCCTTTCGAAATATACAACGATACCATAAGTAGGTGGTGTAAAGAGATAGGGCTCACTTTGGTTAATTTTACGCCTAACACGCGCTGTAATACCGATAATACATTCCCCGAAATGCGCGAAAAATATTTTTCTAATACCGAAATTTATTCTAATATTATGACTGTTGAAAGCAAGGAATCATTAAACGGATATATTTTGTTATTCCATGTTGGTACCGATTCGCGTCGCACCGATAAGTTTTACACTCGGCTGAGTAGTCTCATAGCAGAGTTGAAAAGTAAAGGCTATGAATTTGCAGATTTGCGAGCTGCTATTTCGGGTGAGAAAAACTAATTTGAGCTATTTTTAAATTTATGACTACATTACTTTCCAGAATATTTTCCAGCTCGCGTAGCGCTTTACCCAAAGCGGGAAAAACAATTTGGTGGCTGCTTAAAATTATTCTCCCAATCAGTTTTTTTGTTAGCTTGATGAATTATTGGGGAGTAATTGCCGTAATTGCTACCTATTTATCGCCCATTTTTTCAGTAGTGGGTTTGCCTGGCGAATCGGCTATTGTATTTATATCCAGCTTATTTCTATCGCTTTATGCACCCATTGCCATTATGGCTACGCTGGCTTTAGACTTGCGTGAAGTAACTATTTTAGCACTCATGTGTCTTATTTCGCACAATATGTTTGTAGAAACTGCTGTGCAAAAAAAAACGGGTTCGTCGGCTATTATTATGTTTTCGTTACGCCTTTTTACATCTTTTTTTGCTGCGTTTGTTTTAAATAAATTATTACCCGAACAGATTGGTATCAATAATATTTCGGCCGAATCGATTGTTTTTGATAGCTTTTCGACCATGCTTTGGGCTTGGATAAAAGGTTCGGTTTGGTTGATACTGAAAATTACTCTTATTGTAAGTGGACTTTTAATGCTTCAGAATATTCTTAAAGAGTTTAAAATCATTGATTTAATAGCAAAGCCTTTTGAGCCTGTAATGAAAATAATGGGACTTTCGCCCGATACTTCTTTTCTTTGGTTTATTGGGCAAATTGTAGGCCTTACGTATGGTTCCGTTGTTATGATTGAAGAGGTTCAGCGTGGCGATATTCAACCTGCCGATGCCGATTTGTTGAATTACCATATTGCTATCAATCATTCCCTTTTGGAAGATACATTGCTTTTTGTGGCAATTGGTGTACCCGCAGTTTGGATTACCTTCCCTCGAATTATTTTGGCAATTACAGCTGTGTGGACGGTACGTTTGGTGAGAAAAGTGATAAAAAGTAGTTGAAAAGTGCTTTTTTTTCAAATTTCAACGTTCTTATGTCGTTAATTAACAAACTATTCGCTATTTTTGCAGAAACACACAATAATAAATTTTAAATGTCGAAGAAAATGTCGAATACAAAAAAAATGCTGATTGAGGTTGCTCGTCAACTTTTTGCTCAACATGGTAAAAAGGAAGTAACTATGAATGATATTGCAGAGGCATCGAAAAAAGGTAGGCGTACATTGTATACGTATTTTAATAACAAGGAAGAGATTTATAAGGCTGTTATCGACAGGGAATTGCAGTCTGTGCTCGAAAGGCTTAACACCGTATCGTTAGACGAAAAGGCCCCCGATATTAAGCTTACGAATCATATTATTACCCATTTGGATGCTATAAAAGATGTAGTTACGCGCAATGGTTCGTTGCGAGCCGATTTTTTTCACGATATTTACGAAGTAGAACGAACTCGTCGAAAAATTGACATAAAGGAAATTGCGCTCATTAAAAAAATTCTTGCCGAAGGTGTGAAACGGAAAATTTTTAAGCGAATGGATTTGGACTTATCGTCGATGATACTCTTTTATGCCATTAAAGGGCTGGAAGTGCCTTATATACGGCAAAATATAAGTGATAATTTCGAAAAAAACAAAAACAGCATTGTCGAATTTGTTTTTCAAGGCATTAAACTTCCGAAAATTTAAGCACAAAAAAAACGGACTTAGAATAGTACTAAGTCCGTTTTTTTTATTTTATTTTATCTTTTTCAGCACCTGAACCGTACGAGCTGGAATATATAGTTTAAGCCATTCTTTGCCCGAATCATGCTTTGGTTCCACGGTGGTACTATGTTCAATATTATCGTCGGCAAGGCCAAATCCTCCAAAATCGGGATTGTCCGAATTGAGTATCACTTTATAGGTGCCTTTTGGTAGTAAAATACCATAATCTTCGAACGATTTTGTCCCGTTGAAATTGTATACAAATACAAAATTTCCACGACGATACGCCACTACCTGATCGCTATCGTTTTCCCAAACTTGCTCAACAGCAATTTTATTAAATTCTGGTACAGAACGAATTAGCGCTATCATGGCACGGTCGAACTGACCTAAGGAGTTATAGTAGAAGCCTTTATTGTCAACAAGATCCCACTGCCGGCGGGCATATTTGTGCGACCAGCCATTTCCTTGGCGCGGAAAATCAATCCATTCCGGATGGCCAAATTCATTCCCCATAAAGTTCAGGTAGCCACCATTTATGGTTGTTGCTGTTATCAACCGTATCATTTTGTGCAAAGCCACACCGCGGTCTACCAATAAGGTGCCATCGCCTTTTTGCATGTGCCAATACATATCGGCATCTATTAGCCTGAAAATGATTGTTTTGTCACCCACAAGGGCTTGGTCGTGGCTTTCGGCGTAACTTATTGTACGTTCGTCGGCGCGTCGGTTGGTCAATTCCCACAATATATGTCCGGGTTTCCAATCTTCGTCCTTTACTTCTTTGATATATTTTATCCAAAAATCGGGAATTCCCATTGCTAAACGGTAGTCGAATCCTAGTCCGCCATCTTCTACTTTAGAGGCTATTCCAGGCATTCCGCTCATTTCTTCAGCCACCGTAATGGCGTTCGGATTTATCTCGTGTATCAATTGATTTGCCAAGGTTAGGTAGCAAATAGCATCGCCATCTTGGTTTAAATTGTAATACGAATCGTAGCCATTAAAGTCTTCGCCTAGCCCATGACTACGATAGAGCATGGATGTTACACCATCGAAGCGGAATCCATCAAAATTATATTCCTCGAGCCAAAATTTACAATTGGAAAGTAAAAAGTGAATAACGGCAGGTTTTGCGTAATCGAAACACAGCGAGTCCCAAGCTGGATGTTCGCGCCTCGCGCCACCATGAAAATACTGGTAAGGAGTGCCATCGAGCCTGCCTAATCCTTCCGAGTCGTTTTTTACGGCATGTGAATGCACAATGTCCATAATGACAGAAATATTATTGGCATGGGCTTCGTCAATGAGTTTTTTCAACTCTTCTGGCGTTCCAAAACGCGAAGAGGCAGCAAAAAAATTGGAAACATGATAGCCAAACGAACCGTAATAAGGATGTTCCTGTATGGCCATTATCTGAATACAATTGTAGCCTGCTTTTACAATGCGAGGCAATATATTCAAACGAAATTCGTCGTAAGTTGATACCTTTTCTTCGGATCCCGACATGCCTATATGGCATTCGTAAATCAAAAGTGGATCTTTTGTAGGCACAAATTTTTTAACTTTAAACTGATATGGATTAATTGGATTCCATACTTGTGCACTAAAAACTTTTGTTTGATCGTCCTGCACCACGCGTCGTACCCACGCCGGAATGCGTTCTCCCGAACCACCTTCCCATTCAACGAGCATTTTGTACAATTGCAAATGCGCCACAGCATATTCGGGCAATTTTATTTCCCAAACGCCATTCGGCAATTTTTTTAGTTGATATTCGGGCAGTCGTTGCCAGTTGTTGAAGTCGCCAATTAGAAAAATAGCGCTTGCATTGGGCGCCCATTCCCTAAATACCCAGCCCTCACTCAAATGATGTAATCCAAAATAAAGATAGCCAGTTGCAAAATTCGATAAGGATTTGTTATCGCCAATAAGCTTTTTTTCTACTTCTTTAAAGTAGTCGTATCTTCCGGTAATAGCACCAGCAAAGGGTTCTAAATAAGGATCGGATTTAATCAAAGGGAGTACACTCATAAGTTCTGCAAGGATTTAATTAGGGGTGGTAATTTTTTTTCAAATAAATTGGATTAATATAAAACAAATAAAAATATATATCTTGAAAATCAAAAAAAAACTTATTATCTTGGATTTTCTTTTTCGGATGTACAAAGATAATAAAAGTATGTAATTATTGCTATAAACTATTCGTAAAATTGAATATACAGCCAACAATTAACGGTTTGTAATGAATGAATGCTTGCTTTTTGTATGAAAATTGAGTTTTTGAATATTTTTTAAAAAAATATATTCGCTGATTTAATTTCTAATAAAATAAATGTGAGCCTGAAATACCTTAATTATGATATAAAATAATTTTTAACTGATTTTTCGGACAATAAACGTTTTTTTGATAAATATTTTTTCAAAATGTTTCAATATAATTAAACTTAATATATCTTTGCAAAATGTAAAGAACCATTATAACCTTTTGAGGCTATTTTGAAATAGAAAATTAAATTTATGAATTCAAACAACAAAATAAAAAACTATAGCGAAGTTGTCGACAAAAAATACGGCATAGATGGCACACTTGAGCGGAATGCATTTGAACAAAATGCTTACAATTTTTATTCGGGTATGGTGCTGCATCAAGCCCGAAAAGAAGCGAAAATTACACAATCGGAATTGGCAAATCGAACTGGAACTACAAAGTCGTATATCTCGCGCATCGAGAACGGAGCTATATCGCCAAGTGTTAGCGCATTTTATCGCCTTATTGCTGCCCTTGGAATGCGAATTGAAATTGTGAAATCCTTAAAGTTTACAGAATAATTAAATACTAAGTATAACCAAACATCACTTTCTCTTTTAACCTTTTATAAATGCAAAAAATCACACAACTACTTGTCGCTATTTTGGCCTGTTTTTGCCAACTGAATGCTCAGGATTTTACACCCGTTGTAACTAACTTTAGCAAAAATGATTATCACGCATCGAACCAAAATTGGGCTGTGGGTCAGTCGGACGACGGCATTATGTATTTTGGAAATAACCAGGGACTTTTACAGTACGATGGTTCGTCGTGGGAATTACACCGTATGCCTCAAAATAAAATTGTGCGTTCCATTTTGGTGCGTGGCAATCGCATTTACGTTGGTTCGTTCGAAGAGTTCGGATATTTCGAAAAAAACAACAGCGGACAGCTACTCTATACATCGCTTTCGAAAAAACTCAACGGTTACGAAATGAAAAATGATGAAATTTGGACTATTTTGGAATTAAACAAATCAATTGTTTTTCAATCGTTCACCTCCTATTTTACTTATAATCAACATACAACTGGATTTAGGTGTCCGTACACTTTTTTATTTTTTAATAATTACAAGGATAAGATTTTTACCCACACCGAACAGTTTGGTTTTAGTTTTTTAAATTTAAAAACAAAAACAGTTCAATCAATTCCGAATAATATTTTAAAAAATCCGGTTATATCGGTATTGGAATTTGACCAAACGAACGCTTTGATAGTTACAAAATCGAATGGACTTTTTTTGTACGATGGCAATACGTTTAGAACCTTCAAAACAGATGCCGACGCCGAATTAAGGCAATGGGAAGTAAATAGAGTAGCCATTAGTAATGAGGGTGTTACCGTACTGGGAACTATACAAAACGGAGTAACTGCCATCGACAAAACCGGTAAGAAATTATGGACAATAAACACGAACAACATTTTACAAAACAACACTGTTTTGGGAATGTTATTCGATAAAGAGCAAAATTTGTGGATTGCACTCGACAAGGGAATTGCATTGATTCAGATGAATTCCTCTATCAAGTATATTCATAATTTTCAACCATCGGTAGGTGCATTGTATTCACTCAATTTTGATGGCAAGGAGCTTCTTATGGGAACCAATCAGGGACTTTACAAAGCTGGTTACGATGCAAGTCGGAAAGCTGTGGTTCATCTCAAATCTGAACTAATTATTAAAGGTCAAGTGTGGAATATTTCGAAAATTGACAATCAGCATTTTTGTGGAAATAATGAAAATACATACAGTTATTCATCGGGAAAATTTAAACCGCTTTCGCCGGTAAAAGGTGGTATATGTATAAAACGTGGCGTTATTAATGGGCAGGAAGTTCTTGTTGAAGGCACTTACACGCAATTATGTATTTACAAGAAAACGAACAACGAATGGCATTTTAGCCATAAAGTCGAAAATTTTGTAAACCCAATACGTTATATAGAAATTGATTATACAGGCAGAATTTGGGCAAGTCATTTGCACCAAGGATTGTTTGCCATTAGGCTTACACCCGATTTGCGTAAAATAGAACAAATCAGCACTATCAAATCGCTCGATAACGAAAACGAGTATAATATCAATGTTTTTTCTATCAATAACCGAGTTGTTTTTACTGACCATACGCGGTTTTATACCTTCGACGATATGAAAAAGCGAATTGTATCGTACGACGAATTGAACAAAAAATTAGGCTATTTTTCAAAAGCGTATCGCGTAAATCACTTTAAAGACAATTTGTACTGGTTTATACTCGATGGCGAAGCTGCTTTGGTGGATGTGAAACCAAACCAAACCAAGATAATCGACATTGTACATTATTCGCAATTTTTGAATCAAACGGTAGACGATTATCAGAATATTATTCCGGTTTCGGAAAAAGAATGCCTATTTACCCTCGAAAATGGATTGGCACTCTATACTTTCGAAGAAAAAAATAGGATTAAAAATACAGCCACACTTCAATTTCGGAAAATTGTGGCATCGGACGATGAATCTATTCGGTTTATTTATTTGCCTCTTACAGACTCTGTACCTACAAAATTGAAATACAGCACCAACAATGTTGTTTTCTCGGTTTTCTATCCGCAATATACCGAAATGAATACCATAAGTTTCAGGTATAAATTGATTGGATTAGATAAAATTTGGAGCGAAACGTTGCCCTCTTCTACCAAAAAGTATAGCTATTTGCCACAGGGCGAATATACCTTGCAAGTTGAAGTAATTACGAAAACAGGGAACAAACTGGCCGGCATTTCGTATCATTTTATTGTAGCACCCCCGTTTTATAAAAGCACAGTTGCAAATATAGTTTATGTGTTGATTATTATATTGTTACTAATAGCCATTTATTATTATTTTTTACATTTATTCAGTGTAAAACGCGAAAAATTAAAGTTAGAACAAGAAGAAATCCGTAAAAAGGAAATTGAAAAACGCGAACAGCAAATTATGTTGCTCGAAAATGAAAAACTTGAATCGGAGCTTACCGTAAAAAGTAAAGAGTTGGCCGAATCGACCATGACCATTATTAAAAAGAACGAAATATTGGTAAGTATCAAAGACGAAATTGCCCAGCAGAAAAATATTTTGGGCTCGCAATATCCAAATAAATACTACGATAAAGTGATTCGGCTGCTCGACGATAACCTGTCGTCGGAAGACGACTGGGCAATTTTCCAGACCAATTTCGACCGCATTCACGAGAATTTCTTTCGCAACTTGCATAGTACTTACTCCCATTTAACGTCAAACGACCTGCGGTTTTGTGCTTACCTGCGCTTAAATTTATCGAGCAAAGACATTGCCCACCTGATGAATATTTCGCTTAAAGGCGTAGAGGTTGGTCGCTATCGAATTCGCAAAAAGATAGGATTGCCGTCATCCAAAAGTCTGACTGAGTTTATGATAGAGTTTAAATAGTGTATAGTTGGTGTAAATGCAAAATGCTCAGAATTGATCTTTACTTTTTCGAGTCATGATGGCTGTTTCTCTGGTATCAGCACCAGCGTTTATATAACCACTCCTCCTAATTTAACTATACTAATAAATTCAGTCTGTTTTTTAATTCAATTTCAATTCCTTAACTTTGCAATTCAAAAATTCAATCTATGTCACATCAAGATGCATCTGTAAAATCAATAATTTTCGCACTTTCAGCCAATTTAGGAATTGCTATAACTAAAACTATAGCAGCTATAATGACAGGGTCAGGGGCCATGTTGGCTGAATCAATTCACTCTTTTGCCGATTGTGGTAATCAGGGTTTATTATTTCTGGGATTAAAAGCTGCAAAGAAAAAACCGGATAAAGAGCATCCACTTGGATATGGAAAATCAACCTACTTCTGGTCGTTTATTGTGGCGCTCATGCTTTTTAGTATGGGTGGATTATTTTCCATTTACGAAGGAATTCATAAATTACATTCAACTGAAGAATTAAACAACCCATTAATTGCAATTATAGTCCTATCAGTAAGTATGTTGCTCGAAGGTGCTTCGTTGTGGGGTTGTATTACTCAAATTAATAAATTTCGACATGGTGAAAGTTTGTGGCAATGGCTTAAAAACTCGCGTCAGAGTGAGTTGGTAGTGGTTTTTGGTGAAGATGTTGCAGCTCTTTTTGGTTTGTTATTTGCATTGGTAGCTGTAGTTTTGTCGCTGGTAACAGGGAATCCAATTTACGACTCGATTGGTAGTATTGGAATTGGGGTTTTATTAGTTATAGTTTCGTTTTTTGTAGCAGTAAAAGTAAAAAGTTTGCTGATAGGACAAAGTGCTGATGAGGATATTCGTTTAGGAATAAATGATTTCTTAGAAAAGAGACCTGAAATAGATCAGGTTTTAAACGTAATTACGTTACAATTAGGGCCACAAATAATGCTAACTGTTAAGGCTAAAATGGCCGAAACAAAATCGGCAGAGAAACTTATTAGTGATATAAATGTGTGCGAAAAGGAGCTTAAAAGTGTGTTTCCTACTGTTCAATGGGTATTTTTTGAACCTGATAAGGAGGATTAATTAAAAATGGACTTGCAATTTCATCTGTATTTTGTTTTAGACTGTGCAAAATAGTGTTTTGCAGTTACACCGTATAAGCTAAGAGCCTATTCTGAGGAAAACGTAAATTATAGTTAGTAAGCTACGAATGATGTAGATCTTATTTTGGATATTTTGTTGGAAGAATAATTTGCCAACCAACTTACTAAAGGGGAAATATGAAACAAAAAACGGACTTAACTCGACTTTGAGTGAGTCCGTTTTTTTAGTTGAACTAATTTCAATTGTTAAAAGAGTGCAAAAGTGCAAATAAATACAATTTTAGGTAAACAACTAAGCTTGCAAATCTGTTAAAGGTTCTAATTAAACAAAATTATTTTATAAATTGTAAATAAATAAAAGCTAATGAAGATTCACGAGTATCAAGCACGTCAAATATTTCGAGAGTACGGAATTCCTGTTCCCGATGATATTTTGTGTTACACAATTGAAGAAGTAGAAAAAGCTGCACGCGAGTTGAATCGTATGGTGGTGGTTAAAGCACAAGTTTTGGTCGGCGGAAGAGGAAAAGCGGGCGGTGTAAAGCTTGCCAAAACTGTTGAAGCAGCCGTTGAAGCGGGTAAACAAATTTTAGGAATGGATATCAAAGGCCTCACAGTCGAAAAAGTGTTGGTTGCTGATGCCGTTGAAATCCAGAAAGAATTTTATGTGGGGCTTACAATCGACAGGAATACGAAGTCGGTATTGTTTATGGCAAGTTCCGAAGGCGGTGTTGAAATTGAAGAGGTTGCAAAAGTAAACCCTGATGCCATTCATAAAATTCCTATTGATGCCGACTTAGGAATGACAGATTTTATGGCACGTAAAATTGCATTTAAATTGTTCTCCGACATCACTTTAGTGAAGCAGGCTGCTGATATCTTCAAAAAGTTGTATAAAATATTTATTGAAACAGATGCCTCTATTGTCGAAATTAATCCACTTGTTATTACCGATGGTGGAAAACTGTCGGCTATCGATGGCAAAATGAATTTTGACGACAACGCACTTTATCGTCAGCCGAATATTGAAGTCCTCAACGAACCTACCGAAGACGAAAAGAAAGAAATTTTAGCCAAAGAAAGTGGCTTAACATACATTCGCCTCGATGGAAATATTGGTTGTATGGTAAATGGAGCAGGCTTGGCTATGGCTTCGATGGATGTTATCAAACATTTTGGTGGTAATCCTGCAAATTTCTTAGATATTGGTGGCAGTTCAAGTCCACAAAAGGTAATCGACGCCATGAATTTGTTGATGTCCGACAAAAATGTAAAAGTGATTATGATTAATATCTTTGGTGGTATTACTCGTTGCGACGATGTGGCTAAAGGATTGGTAGCTGCTCTTGAACAGTTAAAAGTTGAGATTCCAATTGTTATACGACTATCGGGTACAAATGCCGAAGAGGGACTAAGAATTATTAAAGAACATAATTTACCAATTGTTGGTTCGCTTAGCGAAGCTGCACAGGAAGCTATTCGCTTAGTAAACAGTTTATAACTTTAAAATTTTATGAACTTTAAAAATATTATGAACTTTATAAACTAAATCAAATGAGCATATTAATAAATAAAGATACAAAAGTCCTTGTACAAGGCATTACTGGCCGTGATGGTAGTTTTCATACCGGCAAAATGGTAACTTACGGAACAAAAATTGTCGCTGGTGTTTCGCCCGGAAAAGCTGGTCAAACTGTGCATGATGTTCCTGTTTTTAATACGGTTGAAGATGCCGTAATCGCAACTGGTGCTACGGTTTCTATCATTTTTATCCCTGCACCTTATGCTGCCGACGCTATTCTCGAAGCTGCTGATGGAGGCATTAAACTCGTTATTTGTATTTCGGAAGGTGTACCAACGCTTGATATGGTAAAAGCTACGAATTATTTAAATAAAAAAGGTGTTCAATTAATTGGCGCTAATTGCCCTGGGTTAATTACACCCGAAGAATCAATGATTGGTATTTTGCCCGTTAATATTTTCAAAAAAGGAAATGTAGGACTAATGAGCCGAAGCGGAACACTTACATATTTAATGGTTAGCCTATTGACTCAGAGTGGATTAGGTCAAAGTACTTGTGTGGGTATTGGCGGCGACCCCGTAGCTGGATTATATTATCAAGAATTACTCGAAATGTTCGAAAACGACCCCGAAACTGAAGCTATTGTGTTGATTGGCGAAATCGGTGGTGATGCCGAAGAGCGTGCTGCTCAATACATTAAAGAGCATGTTACTAAACCTGTTGTTGCCTTTATTGCCGGACAAACAGCTCCTGCTGGTAAGCGTATGGGCCATGCTGGAGCTATTATTTCGAGTGGTAGCGGTACCGCCGAAGAGAAAATTGCTGCCTTCGAAGCTATTGGTGTTCCTGTGGCTCGTCTACCCGTTGACGTGCCTAAGTTAGTAAAAGCAGCTCTCGAAGCGCGTAAATAATAATTTTATTTTTTTTTGATTGATATCCGTTGGCGAAAATTGAATTTCGTCGGCGGATTTTCATTTTACAACACCGGTATAACCATTGTCGGTCTTTACAAGTTCAAAAATTTTTGAGGGTCGAAGGTTTTCTTCGTCGCGATGCGAAATATAAATAATCGCAACCTGATTTTCGGCAGCTATTGCTTGAACCATTTCAATAAATAGTGTACTGTTTTCGTCGTCGAGCTCGATAGTCGGTTCATCCAGAATAAGTAGAGGCGGATGCTTCACCATAGCGCGCGCCACCATTACCATGCGTTGTTGGCCAATGGATAGTTGCTGAAATAGTTTGTTTCGGAACGACGTTCCAAGCATTTCAACCCAATTCCGCGCTATGTCTTTTTGAAGGTCGGTAGGTTCGGTGTATAATCCAACAGAGTCGTTTAATCCAGAAATTATCATGTTTTCGACTGTTTCATTGCGCGTAAATCGCAGCATCATATTGGGTGTAAAATAACCAATTTGACGCTTTATATCCCAAATCGTTTCTCCACTACCTTTTTTTATACCAAAAAGCACTATGTCCTGATTATAGGCTTTGGGGTTATCTCCACAAATCATTCCAACTAAGGTGCTTTTCCCTGAACCATTTGGTCCCTCCAATTGCCAAAACTCACCTTTTCGAATGATCCAATTGATATTATGTAGTATGTTTCTCTCTGAATAGCTGACTGATACTGAATGCAATTCTATTAAAGGGTGATTGGTATTTGAGGTGGCTAAATTTGACTCATAAAGATTTGGAAGGATAAATCTATGGACTTTCTCTTCATTTTTTCCTATTTGTTGTTTATAATCTTGATTACTTTGCACGTTTACAATCGTGTTGTTTTTGTCGATTGTAATAACTTTTTGTATAAATGGCAATAGGTCGGATTTTCGAAAAAACAATTGGATAATTAATGTAGTTTTCGAGAGAATTGTAAGCGCTTGTAAAATATACTCTTGTGTTGCTTTGTCAATATTACTGTAAACATCGTCTAAAACTAAATAATCAGGCTTTTGAGCAATAAGGTAGGTAAGGAGCGCGCGTTTCTGTTGACCGCTGGACATAGTGCTTAATGAATCATTATTCTCTGTATTAACAAATACGCGGTCGTGCCGAAATTCATCATCAATTAGTTTTTCTATGGTTCGTGTTGAAAACAATAATCCGCTTATTTTGCTTAAATCTATGATGTGTGCAAATGATTTATTTTCAAATACTTCATCTATTATTTGATACTTATCGCACGAATTGCTAAGATATAGCCCAATATGTAGTTGATTCATTTTTTAATTTTTTGTCAAAGGTAAATGTTTTGCTTTAAAACACATACCTACTTGTAGGTATTTTTAAGGAAATACAGTCATATCAATACTCCATTTTGATTTAATATGATTAATTTTGTGTACATTTTTAAACACAAAAGAGTTTAACTTGTTAGTCTTTTGTGCAATTGATTTATTCCTTTTTTTAGGAAATTAGGTGTAGGAGATAGGATTGAGATTATTTTATAAAAATTGAAATGTCAAACAATACAAAATATTTATCCGAAATAGAGTCTGGTAGTGAAGCTTACATAGCAAAAGTTTTAGGACATGGTGCATTTCGTAAACGGATTACAGAAATGGGCTTTGTAAAAGGTAAAAAGGTGAAAGTTATTAAAAATGCACCTTTGCTCGATCCTGTTGAGTATGAAATTTTGGGTTATAATGTATCGCTTCGTCGCAGCGAGGCAAAATTGATTGAAGTTGTCTCTGCATCTGAATATATTCAACAAAATGAAAGCATTTTCAATGGTGTTATCGACGAAGAAAAACTAAAGCGTTCGGCACTTGCCAAAGGTAAAACTATAAATGTAGCGTTGGTTGGAAATCCCAATTGCGGCAAAACCACGCTATTTAATTTTGCATCTGGTTCTCACGAACGGGTTGGCAATTATAGTGGCGTAACAGTGGGAGCCAAGGAAGCAAAAATAAAAAAGGGAGACTATATTTTTCGTTTAGTCGATCTGCCTGGAACTTATTCCATTACCGAGTATTCGCCAGAAGAACTGTTTGTGCGAAAACATATAACGGAGCAATTGCCCGATATTGTAATCAATGTGGTTGACGCTTCAAATCTCGAACGAAATTTATTTCTTACAACACAGCTTATTGATATGAATATCAAAGTTGTAATTGCCTTGAATATGTTCGACGAATTAGAAAAGAAACAAGTCAAGTTTGATTACAAGGCCTTGGGCAAAATGCTTGGAATACCCATAATACCTACCATTGCTCCTAAAGGAAAAGGAGTCGACCAATTATTTGCAAAATTAATTGACGTATACGAAGACCGCGATCCTATAGTTCGTCATATTCATATCAATTATGGTGAAACAATTGAAAATCACATACATGCTATTCAAGCCGAAATTTGGAAAAATCCGAAAATTAGAGATAAATTTTCATCTCGTTTTGTATCTATCAAATTACTCGAAACGGACAAAACGATGCTTCATGACCTCAAGCAATTCGAAAATTTTAAACAAGTGAAGCTTGTTGCAGAACAAGAAGTCGCGAAATTAGAGAAGACGTTCAAAGAGAAATCTGAAACAATTCTTACAGACGCCAAATATGGATTTATAGATGGTGCCCTGAAACAAACTTACACCCAACAAAACCCTGATAAAAGAAAAGTTAAACACGAATGGGATGATATTCTAACTCATCGTTATTTAGGCTTCCCAATATTTATTTTTTTTATGTGGGCTATGTTTCAAGCTACTTTTACGCTTGGGAGTTTTCCCATGGAGTGGATTGATGCCGGTGTGGGGCTATTCTCTAATTGGGTTCAGGCGGCTATGCCTGATGGTGCTTTACGCGATTTATTGGTAAACGGAATTATTGGAGGTGTTGGTGGCGTAATAGTTTTTTTACCCAATATTCTCATTTTGTTTTTCTTTATTTCATTAATGGAGGATACTGGCTATATGGCTCGTGCATCATTCATTATGGATAAATTAATGCATAAAATCGGGCTACATGGCAAATCGTTCATTCCGCTCGTAATGGGTTTTGGCTGTAATGTGCCGGCAATTATGGCAACCCGCACACTCGAAAATAAAAAGGACCGAATTCTGACGATGATGATTACGCCATTTATGTCGTGCAGTGCCCGTTTACCAGTATATGTATTAATAATTTCAGCAGTATTTCCCGAAAAACAAGGATTGGTTTTGTTTGGTATTTATTTTACTGGAATATTATTAGCAATAATTACAGCTCTTATTCTTAAAAAAGTAGCATTTGCCAAAAAGGAAGTACCTTTTGTTATGGAACTTCCTCCATATCGCCGTCCTACATTTAAAAACTCAACAAAACACATGTGGTTTAAAGGGCGCGAATACCTTAATAAAATGGGTAGCGTAATTCTTATTGCATCTATATTAATTTGGGCATTGGGCTATTTTCCTACTAGTATTTCCTTCAGTAAAGACTATAAGTCGGAGATGGCTAAAGTAATGCAAAATGAGCAGTTATCTTTGGAGCAAAAAAACCAAATTACTCAAGCTTTAGAGCTCGATTTATTGGCCGAAAAACAGGAAAAATCCTATATTGGTCAACTTGGTCATGCTATCGAACCGGTAATTGAACCTTTGGGATTCGATTGGAAGATGGGTGTGAGTATACTTACGGGCTTAGCAGCCAAAGAAGTAGTAGTAAGCACGATGGGCGTGCTCTATCATTCGCAGGGAAATACAGCCAACGATACCGAAACGCTGAAGAACCGTATAAAAGAACAAAAACACAGCAGCGGCGCATTGAAAGGCCGTGATGTGTTTTCGCCACTTGCATCTATTTCGTTTATGCTGTTTGTGCTAATTTACTTCCCCTGCGTAGCTGTAATTGCAGCTATTCGCAAAGAAGCAAACTGGCGTTGGGCAGTATTTACAATGGTTTATACCACAGGTTTAGCTTGGTTGTTAGCTTTCGCCGTTTATCAAATTGGCAGCCTGTTTGTCTGATATTTATTTCCTGTACAATCGTTCGCGAATAATTTTTATATCTTCCGAAACCACATAATCGTCGTAATCCATTTGTTTGTCGATAATGCCATTTGGTGTGAGTTCGACAATACGGTTACAAACGGTTTGAATAAATTCGCGGTCGTGCGATGCCATTAAAACGTTCCCTTTAAAGTTCACAAGCGTGTTGTTAAATGCCTGAATCGACTCAAGGTCAAGGTGGTTGGCTGGCGAGTCGAGTATCATCACATTGGCATTTTTAAGCATCATACGCGAAATCATACAACGCATTTTTTCGCCTCCCGAAAGTACACTCGCTTTTTTGTAAATTTCCTCACCGGCAAAAAGCATTTTGCCTAAATAACCACGAATAAACGATTCCAGAGTGTCATTGGAGTATTGTCCGAGCCAATCTACCAAATTCAAATCGGTATTGAAAAATTCCGAATTATCGAGTGGGAGATAAGCGTGTGTAATGGTAATTCCCCAGTTGAACGTTCCTTCGTGATTTTTATCGTGCCCGTTAATAATTTCGAAAAAGGCTGTCATAGCACGTGGGTCGCGTGATAAAAAGACAATTTTATCGTTTTTCTCCACATTAAAATTCACATCTTTAAAAAGTATAGTTCCATCCTCAAGCGTTTTTCCCAATCCAGCAATTTCGAGCACCATATTTCCGGGTTCACGTTCGGGTGTGAAAATAATTCCCGGATATTTACGCGTGGATGGCTGGATTTCGTCTACATTCAATTTTTCGAGCATTTTTTTACGACTCGTAGCTTGTTTCGATTTGGCCACATTAGCACTAAAACGACGAATAAATTCTTCCAACTCTTTCTTTTTCTCTTCAGCTTTCTTGTTTTGCGATTGTTGCTGACGAAGTGCTAACTGGCTCGATTCGTACCAAAACGAGTAGTTCCCGGGGAAAAGTTGTACTTTACCAAAGTCAATATCAACTGTGTGAGTACTTACTGCATCGAGGAAGTGGCGGTCATGGGAAACTACTAATACTGTATTTTCATAATTCGCCAAATAATTTTCGAGCCACATTACTGTTTCCACATCAAGGTCGTTGGTTGGCTCATCGAGTAGTAAGTTGTCCGGCTTTCCGAAAAGTGCACGTGCCAATAGCACACGTACTTTTTCCATACCACTCAACTCTTTCATTAGCTGATAATGAAGGTTTTCTTTGATACCCAATCCACTTAACAGCGATGCTGCATCGCTCTCGGCATTCCAACCGTTTATTTCCGAGAATTTATCTTCCAATTCCGAAGCACGAATTCCGTCGGCATCCGTAAAGTCTTCTTTTAGATAAATGGCATCTTTTTCTTCTTTAATTTTCCAAAGTACAGTGTGTCCCATCATTACAGTATCAATTACTGTGTATTCGTCGAACTCAAAGTGGTCTTGTTTTAATACCGAAAGTCGTTCGCCATGCCCGAACATTATTGTGCCGCGAGTAGGATCTAAATCGCCACTTAACATGCGTATTAATGTCGATTTTCCGGCACCGTTTGCGCCAATAACGCCATAACAGTTGCCAGCGGTAAATTTCAGATTCACATCCGAAAATAATACTCTTTTGCCAAATTGAATGGCCAAATTTGATACTGTAATCATAATGAGTTTGTAAAGTTTATAAAGCGTGTAGGTTTATAAAGTTTTTATGTTGTTTTTTTAAATAAAAAATAGAACGAATCTATTTAAAAAGACTTGCTCTATTTTTCATTAATACTTATAAATAAGGTGTTATTCTATGATTCCCAAGGCTTTTGCAGCTTTCGAAATTTTTTCAATCGACTCATCAACTTGGTCGAAAGTATGTGTGGCCATCAACGAATAGCGTATCAACGAATCTTCCGAAGGTACAGCTGGAGAAACTACCGGATTTACAAATACACCATCGTCCATAAGCATTTTTGTGAGCATAAATGTTTTGGTATTATCACGCACAAATAATGGTATAATAGGCGATTGAGTAGGTCCAATTTCGAATCCTGCTTTCAAGAATCCATCTTTAGCTCGATTTGTGTTTGCCCATAAAGCTTCTTGTCGCCATGTTTCTTTTGCCATCACATCTAAAGCAGCCAATACGCATCCTGTTGAAGCGGGAGTAATAGATGCGCTAAAAATTAAAGTGCGCGAATTATGTTTCAGGAAGTTTATTACACTTTCGTCGGAAGCTATAAAGCCACCAATGGTTCCAAGCGACTTGCTAAATGTTCCCATTATCAAATCTACATCTTGAGATGCATTAAAATGTTCGCAAATTCCAGCTCCTGTTTTACCGAATACGCCTAAAGAATGTGCTTCATCGACCATGATCGATGCATTGTATTTTTTTGCCAAAGCTACCATTTCGGGTAATTTAGCCATATCGCCTTCCATACTGAAAACGCCATCAGTAACAATTACTTTTACTTTGTCGATTTCACATTTCTGAAGCATTTTTTCCAGCGAATCCATATCGTTATGACGATATTTCAAAAGCTTCGAAAATGACAATCGCTTGCC
>JFJP01038794.1_pt1 | contig 22043 bp, 11 predicted proteins | sample 431651 | NCBI WGS metagenome assembly JFJP01 (sample SAMN02602958, study PRJNA72255) | Microbial mat metagenome, whole genome shotgun sequencing project. | biome: fresh water; feature: sink hole; material: water; isolation source: purple microbial (photo- and chemosynthetic) mats found in...
TTAAAGCCCCACCATTTCAAAGCGTAACCTACAATTGAAATGACAGTTGCAATAATAAATGCTTTACGTTTTCCGAGTTTGTTCGACATCCAAGTAACTATTGGAATAATGATAACTGCGGTTGAAATAGCACTGATGGTCGAAAACCATGCTGGCCATGTACCCGCATCGCCATACGAACCATTAAACATATAGAAAACAATGATAAAATAGCTAAACGAGGCAACCATCTGAAAACCATTGAAAACTAAAAATGTAGCTCCACAAAGTTTTACAAATTGTTTATTTTTGGATATTTGAGCAATACCTCTGAATAAGTCTTTCAAATTTTCGAATATTGTACTAAATGAAATTTTAGCGCGGTTTGTGAGGTTCGATTGATCTACTTCTTTACAAAAAAGTGCTGGCATAACTCCAAGTACAATACATATACCACCAACTATAATAGACAAATGACGCACGCCAACTGCCTGTGATTCAAACAAATTAGGATTAGCAATTATCACCCAAAACCAAGGTACAATCATCCAGGCAATTTGACCAATAGTTTGCGAAAATGCCATCAGTCGAGTACGCTCTTTGTAGTCCGAAGTCATTTCGTAACCCAAGCCTATAAGCGGAGTGGAAAAAATAGTATTGGCAGTAAGATATACCAATGATAAAATAAGGAAATACCAAAAATTATACATCTGAGTATTCTCAGGATTTAGTTGCCACAAAATGGCAAATAATACTCCACTCAAAATAGCTCCACCAAAGATATAGGGTCGGCGACGACCAAATCGCGAGGTAGTATTATCAGAAATATAACCCATAATTGGGTCTGTAATGGCATCGTAGAAGCGGGGTAAGCCACCCAACAAACCGGCAAGGAAAGGATCCATACCAAAAGCTGTTAATAAAAAGAAGGCGAATACACCCAAAGCGCCTGGCAGCAAATTATTCACTAAATGCCCCGAACCGAAGGCAATTTTTTGTCCTAGAGGTACGATATCCTCTTTCGCTGTTTTGTGTTGTTCCATGTTTATAAATTTGAGATCTGGTGATGTAATTAAATAATTTTATTCATTTGTTGTGCGTAGCACTATTGTTTGTAACGCTTCAGCTCGAATCGAAATTTTTGTTTCCGTATCATGCAGTTTAATCTTTATATTTCTGGCTGTGGATTCTTTATTCAGGATAATTAATGCAATTGAACCATCCGGGTTTTGTGCTGCTGTAACCATTAGTTTTGGGTCGGTATTTTCAAAACCTATACGTACAGCTCCTGGGCGAATAAATTTACTAAAATGCGCCATTACATAATACAATGGTGTGTAATACACTTCGTCGCTGTTTGGGTCAACAATTACTGGAGCAATACACCAGTTTTTAAACCAATTAGGTCCACCTTGCTTGTCGAGAACCATATTCCAATCCACCCAGCCGTTTACCCAATTATTCATACAACCAATAATATCAGCTGCATATCTGTAAACGGGAGCATATTTTGGGTGCAAATACTTTTCATTTTCTGCCGCCCAATCCCAGCCCCAGTCGGTAGCTTCTTTTTTCCAATACCAAGCATCGTCATTCCAATGGGGAATTTCAGAATCGATGCAAGCTTCGGTTTGAATTATCAATTTGTTGGGAGCTGCTTTGTGTGTATATTGAAGCGAAGCCGGAAACCAATCGTAAGTACTTGCATACCAGTGTATAGCCATGCCATCGTAGTATTTCGAACTTTCGTCGTTGGCATACATTACATCTGCCCATTTTTGCAATTCCTCGCCTCTGTTTTGGTCGTAACCAAGTATTTTTACCTTGTGTCCGTCGTCTGCCAATTTTTTACCCAAATGTTTACTGACGAAATTGGTCATTTCTTGTGGTGAATAATGCATACTTTCCCAATTATTGCCACATCCAAGCGGTTCATTTTCAACGGTTATTCCCCAAATATCTATTCCTTCGTTGCGGTAAGCGGTGAGGTATTTCGAAAAATACAAAGCCCATGTGTCGTAATATTTGGGCAATAATTTTCCACCGCGCCAATCCTTATTATCTTTCATCCAAGGTGGTGCTGTCCAAGGCGACGAAATAATTTTAAATCCTTCCTTCGACACGCTTTTGGCCGCTTTTATCATAGGTATAATATCATCGCTATCGGGTGCAATCGAAAAATGCTTCAACTCCTTATCGTCAGCTATCGGTGCGTAGGAATATTGACCTAACGAAAAATCGCATGAATTAATGTGTGTGCGGGTAAGTGAGTAGCGAGCACCCGTTTCACCAAAATAAGCTTCGATAATTTCAGCTCTTTTGGTAGCGCTCATTTTATTCAATAAATAAGCCGAAGCCTCTGTAAATGAGCCTCCAAAGCCAACAAATGTTTGAAATTTTTGAGTGGGTAAGATTTTAATTTCACAAGTTACTTGTGTATTGGTTGAAGTGCCAATATTGGAAAGTTTATTGCCGTTTGCCGAAGTTTCGTATACTTCGGTGTTCAATTGTGCTTGTAGTGTGTTTACAACTGATAGCATTGCAAAGAATGTGATTTTTAAAATTAAGAAAACTTTTTTCATGATATTCTCATTCACAAAAACAGAATTATTTACCGGATTAACTTTTACAAAGATAGGTTGTCGCCTTGCAGAATACAAATATATTACAACGCAAAAATACGAATACGCCAATTAAACAATACTCAAAAATACGCAACAGAGTTTTTTATGTATCTATATATCAGTCGTATACTGATTGATGTGTTGTATAACATAAATCAGTACCAAATTTATGTAAACAAAAAGTCGTAAAATTGACCTTTGTTAATAAATAAATTTCGACAAAAAGTTTAATCCTCGTTCACATGAAGCATTCACTTTTGGCTTTCTCTTTTTTAATTTGCAACACTCTTTTTGCCAGTTATCCATTAGTACAAAATTTTTATCGCGACAATTATAAAGCTGGTACCCAGAATTGGGCAATTGTTCAGGATAAAAATAACACCATGTATTTTGCAAACAACAACGGCTTGCTGCAGTTTAATGGTACTAAATGGGCTAATTTTGTTATAAAAAACAAAACCAATCTTCGTTCTTTATTATATAGTACTGATGGCCGTTTGTACGCTTCTACTTTTAACGAATTTGGATATTATAGTTTAAATGGTAATAATCAAATCGATTATCATTCACTGTCGGAAAATCTGAATATCTCAAAATTAGAATCTAATGCCTTGTATTCTATTAGTGAAGGGGCAAAAAAAATATACTTTTGGGGCGAAAAGTCAATTTTTGAATACGATGGTACTAAAATTGATAAAATAGCCTTTCAAAGTAAAATCGACGTTGCAGCATACATCAACGAGGCATTTATTGTAGCTAATAGTCAGTATGGTGCATTTATGATGCACGGCAAACAGTTTTTGAAATTACCTGGTTCTGAAGTATTAGTAAATAAAAAGGTTTGTTCCATTATAGCGCTCGACGCAAAAAATATATTATTTGTTACTAATTTTGACGGGGTTTACATTTTTAATGGAATGACAACTCTACCTTTTGTAACCGGAATAGAACAGTATTTGGCTGCAAATCAGGTTTTTTGCGCTGCCATTCGTAATAATAAATTGGCATTCGGTACTGTTCAAAAAGGCATAGCTGTATTGGACTTATCCACTAAATCGGTAGAATTTCTCAATACTATTACAGGTTTACAAAATAACACCATTTTGAGCATGACTTTTGACAAGCAAGATAATTTATGGCTTGGGCTCGATAATGGTATTGATTATGTATTACTCCACAGTTCGGTAAAAAGTCTGTTGGGAAAAAATTATTTATACGGTGCTGGTTATACGTCAATTTTAAATAAAAATACGCTCTATCTCGGTACAAATCAAGGACTTTATACAGCTTCTTTTCCTTCCATTTACTCTCCATTTCCACCTCAATTGCAATTGGTAAGGGGTATGCAGGGGCAGGTATGGTGCTTGACCGAAATTGATGGTACTCTTTTTTGTGGCAACGACAACGGCGCATACATTGTAACAAATGGTACGATTGAAAAAATCCCCTATCTTACTGGAACATGGAACTTTAAGACTTTCGAAAAGCACAAAGATTGGATTATTGGTTGTAGTTATAAAGGATTATTTGTATTGAAAAAAATAAATAATGCATGGAAATTTTCTCATTTTATAAAAGGGAATTTTGCTGAATCGAGTCCTATGTTCGAAGAAGATAAGAATGAAACAATTTGGTTTAGCCATTGGCTCAAAGGAATGTTTCGACTGACGCTTAATGCCGCAAAAGATAGTATTACCAATGTAAAACTGTATAATAAGCACGGCTTCCCTACAAAACAGAATAACACGGTTTTTAAAATAAATAACCAACTTGTATTCTCTTCCGAATCAGGGTTTTATACACACAATGCCAAAACAAATCGCATGGATAGTTGTAGCTTGTGGAATAAGCTTTTTGCATCAACACCTTGCTTTATGCGACTTCACGAAGCTCCAAATGGAGATGTGTGGTGTGTGTCAGGAAAATTTATCGGACTGGCGCGTAAACAAAAATCGGGTGGATACACTATGGACTCGCTCTCTTATCGCATTTTGCAACCCAAAATAAATACTGGCTTCGAACATTTTAATTTTATCAACAACAATAATGTAATTGTCAATACCGAAGACGGTTTTAGTATACTTAATACTGCAAAGCCCTCTGTTTTAAAATCAAGCTTTAAGGTTTTCTTATCTAATATTAGTATTACTACCAATGGAAATACAGATGTAGATTACGCTGCTTCGGATAACAATCCATTTATAAACACCAAGCTTCCTAATAATTTAAAATCCTTGCGCTTCGAATTTAACGCGCCCGAATACAGGGCAAACGGAATGGTGCAATACAGTTATTTATTAGAAGGTTATGACGAAACATGGTCAAAATTTAGTTCTGATAATATTAAAGAGTATACACAATTAGGACGTGGGAAATATGTTTTTAGGGTAAAGGCGCGTTCGTTGTTAGAGTCGAATGTAGTAGAATACGCTTATAATTTTAGCATTGCGCCTGCTTGGTACGAATCAAACTTTGCTTTTGTCATTTATTTATTAATATTGGCTTTGTTAATTATGGGTTTCATTCGATACACAAATCAACGTTCAATTCAAGGTGCATTGGAAATGGAAAAAGCCAAAGAATTGGAAATTCAAGATCAGAAAAATGTATTCGAAGCAGAAAATTTGGCAAAAAAACGTGAAATTAAAGATCTCAAAAATCAACAATTGCAATACGAACTCCGCCACAAAGCACAAGAATTGGCTACTTCCACCATGAACTTGATTCGCAAAAATGAAATGTTGCAGGATATTATGGAAAATATTGCAAAATTAAATGATGAGATTCGTAAAAATGCTGATACCAACGCAGTTATCAATCGTTTAGCAAAAATTGAACGCAACATTCAGCAAAATATTCAGCAAGATAAAAACTGGAAAAAATTTGAAGAGAACTTCGATTTGGTGTACGAAAACTACCTCAAGCGCCTGAGCGAATCTTATCCGCAACTTAATGTTAGCGACAAAAAGATTTGTGCCTATATCAAAATGGACTTATCGTCCAAAGACATGGCACCTCTACTTAACATGAGTATTCGTAGCATCGAAACCAATCGCTACCGCATTCGCCAAAAGCTTGAATTAGATAGAGATGTGAACTTAGCAGAGTTTTTGCAAAAATTTTAATAGAATCTTACTTTGGTGATAATGAAATTTATTGTTCTAATTTGTTCATATAGAATAGTTTACAATAGACGATGCTAATTTACACCCCCTTTAGGGGCTTGGGGCAGTTAAAAATAGTTTGGTTGCTGCCACCTTTTGAGATAGCTATCGAGAGACTAATGCTAACATGAAAATAGTATTTTTTCGCATCTTATTCACCTTTTTTATTTTAAAAATTCAACTTTATAAAATATTCTAAGTAAAAATTCAATATCTATAAACAAATCTTGTTTTAATGTTGTTAATATATTTAATGTTTCATTATTAATAAGCATATCTTCATGAAAAAAGTCATTGTCTCCATTGTTGTATTGTTAATTTCAATTGTACTTTTCGCACAAAATAAGCCTGAAATCGAATGGGTTTCAGTTTCTGGTGGCACTTTTGTAATGGGTACGCCGCTCACAGAGCCCGAGCGGGGTAGCGACGAACGCCAACACACCGTAACGCTAAGTCCATACAAACTTAGTAAATACGAAGTTACTTTTGAGCAATACGATGCTTTTTGTCGTGCAACAAAACGTTCAAAACCCGATGATGAAGGCTGGGGGAGAAAAAAACGTCCCGTGATAAATGTTACTTGGGAAGATGCAAAAGCTTTTGCCGAATGGGTTGGAGCACGATTGCCTACTGAAGCCGAATGGGAATTTGCATGCCGTGCTGGTACTACTACGCCATTTAATACGGGCGAAAATTTAAAAACTTCGCAAGCTAACTACAATGGAAATTTTCCATACAATGGTAATGACAAAGGGAAATATCTTCGAAAATCTGTTCCTGTTGGCAGCTACGAACCCAATGCGTGGGGACTTTACGATATGCACGGAAATGTGTACGAGTGGTGCAGCGATTGGTACGGACAGTATCCACCAGTTGATGAAACAGATCCTCAAGGTGTAAAAACAGGAAAACATAAAGTGTATCGTGGTGGTGGTTGGAACTTTTTAGCACGCATCTCGCGAAGTGGTTATCGCGATTACTTTTTTCCCGAACGTGCCGATTTACATATTGGTTTCCGATTGGCAAGTTCCGAAAAATAAAATTTAATAATTGAGAAATAGAACGCCCTACAAGTTTTTATGAAATTTGTAGGGCGTTTCTTTTTTTTAATCCAACTCAATAATTGTAATCCCAGCGCCACCAAACTGCACATGTTCGTCGCGGTAAGTAGCTACACCATTGATTGTTGCAAGGTATTGGCGAATCATTTGGCGTAAAGCTCCAGTGCCTGTTCCGTGCAATATGCGCACCGAAGTCATACCAACCATTATTGCATCGTCGATAAAATAGGTAACCGCTTGCAATGCTTCATCCACACGCATTCCGCGCACATCAATTTCCGATTTAAAGGTGAGTTTGCGTTGTCGCACTTCGTCGTTTGTATTTTGTCCGAGATTGTCGTATTTATGCTTTTCTTTTTTAAGTTGCGTATTACTAATGGCTTCTAAATTCGAAATTTTTACGGTTGATTTCATTTGCCCAAAAGCCACAATAGCATTATTATCCTGAATTTCAATAATTTTACCCGTGGCAGTTTGTCCTTTTAGTCGAACCGTTGAGCCCTGTTTTATAGTTTCGATGTCAAGGTTTTCGCGTTTAGTATTTTGTGATTCTAGTTTTTTATTGACATTTATATTTTTAAGTTGAAGCCTGTTTTGCGAATTTTTTAACTCTTCTTTAGGGGGCTTGGGGTTAGATTCTGTGGTAAGTTCTTGTTTAAAATCTTCCAACTCTTTTCTAATTTCTTTCGTCTTTTCTTTTTCGGCCTGTGCTTCTTTAATCACACGAATGGTATTTTCAATTTTCGCATTCGTATTACTCAATAAGGTTTGCGCTTCGGTTTTTGCTTTTTGAGTTATATCCTTGCGAAGTTTGTCAATACTTCCCATTTCGGCTTCGTATTTGGCAAGTGTTTCTTCTAATTTCTTTTCTTTTTGGCGAATTTCCCGACGCTTATTTTCCCAATAGCGTTTATCGCGTACAATGTCCTGCAAATGTTTATCATAATCCATTCGCTCCGAACCAACTTTGGCTGCAGCATCGGCTATTAAGTCTTCGGGTAAGCCAATTTTTCGAGCTATTTCTATGGCAAACGAACTACCCGGATTTCCGATACTTAATTGGAATAGAGGTTGCAAATGCTGACGGTCGTAGAGCATAGCGCCATTCACAACACCTTCGGTGGCATCTGCATAGAGTTTTAAATTGGTGTAATGCGTGGTTATAACGCCAAAAGCCTCACTTCGGTTGAAACGTTCGAGCGTGGCTTCCGCCATTGCGCCGCCTATCATAGGTTCGGTGCCTGTTCCAAATTCATCAATCAGCAACAATGTTTTTGGGTTACTATTTTTGACAAAAAACTTCATATTTAGCAAGTGCGAACTGTAAGTCGAAAGGTCGTTTTCGATAGATTGTTCATCGCCAATATCTATAAAAAGCCGCTCAAAAATACCGGCCCTACTACTATCATGTATTGGTATCAACAATCCGCATTGCAACATATATTGCAGTAAAACCACTGTTTTCAAACAAACCGATTTTCCGCCTGCATTTGGACCCGAAATCAACAAAATACGTTGTTTCTCGTTGAGAATAATATCTAAAGGCACAATTTCCTTTTTCTGTCGGCGAAGCGACAAAAACAAGAGTGGATGCACAGCCTTCGACCATTCCAATTGACATTCATTGTCAGTTCGTGGTTTTATAGCGTTTATTTCGATGGCAAAAAGTGCTTTTGAACGCAAAAAATCAATTGTTCCCAAAAAGTCCTGCGATGCATTTATCTCTTCGAAATAAGGACGTAGATAGGTGGTAAATTCTACTAAAATTCGTATAACTTCCCGTCGCTCCTCTGCCTCCAATTCTCGAATACGGTTATTTGCCTCTACTACTTGCTGTGGCTCAATGAAAACGGTTTTGCCCGTAGCGGATTCGTCGTGAACAATTCCGCTAATTTTTCGCTTAAAAGCCGGCGAAACAGGAATCACCAATCGACCATCGCGCATGGTAGGTGCTACATCTTTTTCCACATATCCATCGGCTTGTGCTTGTCGCAATATTGCACTCAATGTACGTGAGACTGAGTTTTCGACCTGATGAATATCTTTCCGGATGCGGGCAAGCTCGGGCGAAGCATTGTCTTTTAATTTGCCAAATTTGGTGAGTAAACTTTCAATTTTACGGATTATTTGAGGAAAAGTTTCCGTTCCGGGCAGTAATTTGGATAAATATGGATAGGGATTTTCTTCTTTTTTTGTCAAAAAAGAAACTAGTTTTCGAACAGCTTCTAAGGCTCGCCAAAGCCCAAAGATTTCTAATTCATCTAAAAAAAGCCCTTCAATCCGCACACGCAACAAAGCGGAACGTATATCAAAGAAATCACCAATGGGCAATTCCTCGCCATCGGTGGTAAGCACACGAAGCATCTCATCGGTTTCGCACAGCAATCGGTCGATAAGCTCATAGTCGGCACTAAATTGAATTTCGTCAACTTTTTCAGTACCTAAAGTGCTGATACATTTATCTTTCAGTAAATGTCGGATACTGGTAAAATCTATTTTTTGTTCGAAATGGGCGGGATAAAGCATTTAATTATTCTCTTGAATTTTGTTCAGCAAAGGTAGTATTTCTGTATCGCTTCTTAATACAGCCGAAAGCATGGCAACACCTTGCTCCGTGAAAACATAAGGTAAGCTTGATGAATGCTTTAAGTTTTTGAACCGGTCGCAATTTGCGACCAGTTCAATTTGTTCATTTTCATTTAATTGGAAGCAAAATGATGCAGGAAAACGTTGAATATTTCTTTTAACCTGTTCATTAATACGTTTCGTTTCAACTTCATATAACTCTGCCAAATCGCGATCAATCATTACTTGATTGCCTCTTATAGTGAAAATTCGATTTTCAATCAAAACGGTATCAATTTTTGCAATTTTCTCTTCCATAGTTTCTCTAATTTTTATACAAACAGCTTCATCATTCCCCTTTAGGTGTTGTCGTTAGTTTCTTTGCTTCTTCCCATATTTCATCCATTTCGGCAAGCGACATGCTTTTCAAATCTCTGCCTTGAGCTATTGTTTTCGACTCTAAATAATTAAAACGGCTAATAAACTTGCGATTGGTTCGCTCTAAGGCATTTTCTGGATTGATATCGTACAAGCGAGCCGCATTAATAAGGCTAAAAAGCAAATCGCCAAATTCTGCTTCCATTTTATCTTTGTCCATGGCTTCCACTTCGACTTTGAACTCGTTTATCTCTTCCTCCACTTTTCCCCAAACTTGTACGCGCTCTTCCCAATCGAAACCCACGCTGCGTGCTTTATCTTGAATTCGGTGGGCCTTAATCATGGCGGGAAGCGAAACGGGAACGCCCGAAAGCACAGTTTTATTTCCCCCTTTTTCTTTGAGTTTGAGCTGTTCCCAATTTTGCATTACGGTATCACTATCATTTGCTTCTACATCGGCAAAAATATGTGGATGACGATAAATCAGCTTTTCGCATAAACCCTTGCAAACATCATAAATATCGAAATCACCCGTCTCCGATGCCATTTCGGAATAGAAAACAATATGTAACAATATATCGCCTAACTCTTTGCGTATTTCATTTTTATCTTCGCGAATAATGGCATCTGCCAATTCATAAGTTTCTTCAATGCTTAGAGTTCTAAGTGTCTCAAAAGTCTGTTCTTTATCCCAAGGACATTTCGCACGAAGTTCGGTCATTATTTCTAAAAGGCGTCCAAATTCTTTGAGTTTTGTATCTAATGTATTCATTTTCTATTGTTTAATAATTTCAATGCACTAACTTTATCTTGGTTAAGTTGGGCAATAAGTTCGTCTAATGAATCGAATTTGTGTTCATCTCGAATTTTACATATAAAGCTCACTTTAATATTTTTATTATAAATGTCATTCTCAAAATCGAAAATATTGACTTCGATACTTCTTTTTTTGCTATTGTCGATGGTTGGTCTATTTCCAATATTTAACATCCCGTTTAGCCAAACTTTTTCAATCTGCACCTTCACTGCGTAAACGCCTTTTGTTGGAATTTGTTTTTCAGTATCAGTTACTTCGATATTAGCAGTAGGAAAACCTAACTTCCGCCCTATTTTTAAGCCATCAGTTACTTTACCTGTTATGGTGTAATTATAACCTAACAATTTATTAGTCAGCTTAATATCTGCATTTTTTAGTGCCAGTCGAATATCTGATGAGCTAATGTGCGTACAGTCAGGCAATGACAAACGGGTTGCCTGAATTGCTTGTATACCAATTTGTTCACCATACTTTTCGTATTCAGGAAATCCATCCGTACGATTGTGTCCAAATCGATGGTCGTGTCCAACTAATAACGTTTTTACGTTCAATTGTTTGAAAAGAATGTTATTGAGGAAATCGTAAGCACTCAATTTTGACATTTCTATCGAAAAATCGAGCACTATACAATAATCAATTCCAGTGGTAGAAAGTTGCTCGATTTTTTCGTCGAAAGTTGTAAGAAGAAGTGGTTGAAAATCGGCATGAAGCACTTTACGAGGATGCGAATTGAAAGTGATGACTGCCGAAAGCCGATTTTGATACTTAGCAATTCGTTTTAGTTCATCCAGCAAAAAACGATGTCCGAGATGCACACCGTCGAAAAATCCGACAGTTGCAACTAATTCATTATCAAAAACATATTTCTCGTTTGGATAAATCAGTTTCATTTTTACAAATTAAGTAAAAAATCAAGATTTTCACCTTGAGTTACAAAATGCGTTTGAAAACCCAATGCTTTTGCTGTTTCGATGTTTTTTGGTCCATCGTCCAAAAACAAACATTCGCCAGCTACCACACCAGCATCGGCAAGTAATGCTTCAAAAATAGCTGTATTGGGTTTTGTTAGCTTCATTTCGTACGAAAAATAGCATTTGTCAAAAAAATCTTGAAATCTTATTCCTGTACCTTCAAGCGCTTTTGGCACACTTACATCAATATGAAGTGGATTGGAATTGCTTAAAAGCAATAATCTATATTTCAGTTGAAGTTTCTTCAATAATACCAATCTTTCGGCGGGTATATCGCACAAAAACGAACACCAAGCAGCATCAATTTCAGCATCAGATAGTACGCTACTACTTAATTTTCTAATTTTGTTTCTAAATTCAACGGTCCCTATTTCTCCATTTTCAAATTTTAGAAAAAAATCTTTTTGACCAAAATTACTTAAATACGATTCTATGTTGTTAACGCCAAGTCGTTTTAAATTCTCGATACATTGCGGTAGATCCAGATTAATTATCACTCCTCCAAAGTCGAAAATAAGGGTTGTTATGCTATTTTTTTTCTCCATTAAATGTAAAAATATTGATTGTATTCGATCAGATTGTTGTAATTTATTGCTTTTCCACCCAAACCCGTGCATTAACAAACGCTTCCACCCACGGTGTGATTTGGTCGCTGTTTTTGCGGTCGGCAGGATAATTGGCACATTGCCAAGGGAAAATAGCACGCTCAGGGTGTGGCATCATAGCTAAATGACGACCGTCAGCCGAACAAATACCTGCTGTGGCATAATCCGAACCGTTTGGATTGGCCGGATAACCTGCATGTGTATATTTTGCAATAATATTGTATTCGTTTTCCGCTTTTGGCAAATAGAATTTACCTTCACCGTGCGCTACCCAAACACCTAATTTGCTTCCACTTAGCGAACCTAACATTACCGAATTATTTTCAGGTATAGTTAAACCAACAAAGCCGGATTCAAATTTGTGCGAGTCGTTGTGATGCATTTTTACCTCTCCAAACATCGAAGCAGAACTAGCTTCAACTCCCCCTTTAGGGGGTTGGGGGGCAGTTTTGCCAAATAATTCCACCATCAACTGACAACCGTTACAAATACCTAAACTCAAGGTGTCGCTACGTTTATAGAAATTATCCAGCGCCAATTTCGCTTTTTCGTTATATAGGAATCCTCCTGCCCAACCTTTGGCAGAGCCAAGAACGTCAGAATTAGAGAATCCACCACAGAACACCACCATATTTACGTCTTCCAGCGTTTCGCGACCTGTAGCTAAGTCGGTCATGTGAACATCTTTCACATCAAAACCTGCCAAATATAAGGCGTAAGCCATTTCGCGTTCGCCATTTGTTCCTTTTTCACGAATGATAGCTGCTTTTACGCCACTTGGTTTACGGTCGGGTGAAATGCCGAATTGTGATAATTTACCTTTGAAATCTGCATTGAAAGCAAATTCCAAGGATTGATTTTTATAGTTGTTATAACGCGATTGTGCGCATACTTCACCGCTTTGTTTACGGTCGAGCAAGTACGATGGCTTAAACCATAAATCGCGTAAATCATTTATTGAGAATGAATAAGCTTCTTTTTTGCGGTTGATTTCCAAACGGCGTTCAGCAATTGGTGTAGCAATACGGGCAAAACCAACGCCATTGTCAACAAGAATTTTCTCAACAGCTTTGCGGTCTTTTACCTGAATTAACACACCTGGATTTTCAGCAAAAAGCATGGTTACTAATGAGTTTTCGGCAATATAATCCAAGTTTACATTCAAGCCTCCTTTTGAGTTTGCAAAACACATTTCGAGCAATGCGGTTATCAAACCACCTTCCGAAATATCGTGACCAGCCAAAATCAGGCGACTGTTAATCATTTCCTGAATGCTATCAAAAGCTGCTTTAAAGTATTCAGCATCTTTTACGGTAGGAACATCATCGCCAATTTTGTTTAGCGTTTGCGCCAAAACCGAACCACCTAATTTATGACTATCAAACGAGAAGTCAATATAATAAATGGCTGATTTTTCGTCGTTAACCAACACCGGTGAAACCACTTTTTTCACATCCGATACTTCAGCACCAGCCGAAATAATCACAGTTCCGGGCGAAAATACTTTATCGTTACCGTATTTCTGAGTCATCGAAAGGGAATCTTTTCCGGTAGGAATATTGATTCCCAAAGCACAAGCAAAATCCGAACAAGCTTCCACCGCTTTGTACAAACGGGCATCTTCACCCGGGTTTTTACAAGGCCACATCCAGTTAGCGCTTAGGGAAACGCTGTCCAAACCATCGGTCAATGGTGCCCACACAATGTTTGTCAATGCTTCGGCAATAGCCATAACTGAACCAGCTTCCGAATCAGCCATTGCAACCATTGGTGCATGACCGATAGAAGTAGCAATACCTACCGTTCCACGAAAATCAAGAGCAACCACACCCAAGTCATTCAACGGCAACTGAATTTCACCAGCACATTGCTGACGGGCAATTTTACCTGTAACCGAACGGTCCACTTTGTTTGTCAACCAATCTTTACATGCCACCGATTCTACCTGTAGCACATTTTCGATATAGCTTTGAAGTTTATCTTCCGAAATTTCGGGAGCTGCATAGCTTTCAACCACACTATTATCAACTATTACCATTCTTGGAGGCTTTCCGAACATATCTTCTAATTTCAGGTTGATAGGTGTTTGTCCATCAGCTTGCTCAAACACAAAATCCATTTTGCCAGTGGTTTCACCAACTACATAAAATGGAGCGCGTTCGCGTTCGGCTATGGCACGTACTTTCTCCACTTCTTTTTCGGAAATAACAAAGCCCATACGTTCCTGACTTTCGTTACCAACTATTTCTTTGGCACTCAAAGTTGGGTCGCCAACTGGTAAAGCTGACATATCAATTTTTCCACCGGTTGTTTCCACCAATTCCGATAAACAGTTGAGGTGTCCACCTGCGCCATGGTCGTGAATAGACACAATAGGATTGGTTTCGGCTTCGGCCAAAGTACGAATTACGTTCGAAACACGTTTTTGCATTTCGGGGTTGGCACGTTGTACAGCGTTCAACTCAATAGAATTGTCGTACTCGCCAGTTTGAACCGAAGATACAGCAGCCCCACCCATACCAATGCGGTAGTTGTCGCCACCCATAACAACTACTTTTTCGCCGGCAGCCACATCACCTTTCAGTGCATCGCGCATAGTTCCAAAACCAACGCCACCAGCCATCATGATGACTTTGTCGTAACCAAATTTCTTGTCGTTTTCCTGATGTTCAAACGTAATTAATGAACCACAAATAAGTGGCTGACCGAATTTATTTCCAAAATCAGATGCTCCGTTCGACGCTTTAATCAGAATTTGTTCTGGTGTTTGGTACAACCATTTGCGAGGAGCGATATTGTTTTCCCAGCTACGATTTTTGTCGTTACGAGGATATGAAGTCATGTAAACCGCTGTTCCGGCAATCGGCAAACTCGCTTTTCCACCACCGAGGCGGTCGCGAATTTCACCACCAGTTCCGGTTGCTGCACCGTTGAAAGGCTCAACAGTTGTCGGGAAGTTATGTGTTTCTGCTTTCAACGAAATTACCGAATCAATTTCCTTGGTTTGGAAAAAATCCGGCTTATCGCCACTGGCAGGCGCAAATTGTTCAATTTTTGGTCCAGCATTGAATGCTACATTATCTTTATAAGCCGAAACAATTTTATTTGGATTTTCTTCGGATGTTTTACGAATTAATTTAAAAAGACTCAATTCTTTCTCTTCTCCATCAATCACATATTGACCGTTGAAAATTTTGTGACGACAATGCTCCGAATTTACTTGCGAAAATCCAAATACTTCGCTATCAGTGAGTTTTCGACCCACTTTTTTACTTATATTATTCAAGTACTCAATTTCATCTTCGCTAAGTGCTAATCCTTCATGAGCGTTGTAAGCAGTTACGTCGTCGATATATAAAATCGGTTCAGGCTGTTTGTTGATAGTGAAAATATCCTGATTCAGACCTGAATAAATGCGTTCGAGCATCGGGTCGTATTCCAAACCACCTTGTGCAGAAGGAGTATGCGGCATCAAACGAAACTCCTCTATACGAAGAATGCCGCTGATACCCATATTCTGAGTGTTACCTTCGATACTCGACAGATTCGTCAATTTTGCTTCACTAAAAAGCCATTCTAATTTACTAACATCTTCGTTCGACAAATTGCTTTTGCTCTGAACCACAAAAACATGTTGGGCAGGAGTTTGAAAAAATTGAATCATTGGTTTTAATAAAATTAGAAGTTAGAAGTAGAGACGTGGCATACCGCGTCTTAAAAGAATTAAGGTGCTGAAATTTAGCTGTTTAAATATCAATTTTTAATTCTTTGAATTTGTATGCAAAGATAGGATTTTTATGTGGTTTAAAAAAGAATACAAGTCTATTTTATTCAGCTAAATAGGAATAAATACGCACTAATTTTGTTCTACAATTTTAATTTCGTCGTCGGTTAAATTGTAAAGAGCATACACCATGCGGTCAATTTCGGCATCGGTACTGTCAATCTGAGCTTTAATTGTACGAGCTATCTCAGCCTCCTTGCCGAAATAGTATTCCCAATCGGCTTTTTGACTGAGTGTGAGTTTTACCTTTAGTTTATCCAATTCTTTTATAAATTCGCCATAAGATAATAAATACCAGTTGTGTAATTTTGTTGGTAAAGTATTCAATTTAAATTCACGCTTTAAGTTTCGTTGAAATTTACCACTATCATTCTGTAACTTTGTGTTTAATAAAAGTAATTGGTCGGCTTTGGCAATGAAAGGTTGTTGGGCTTCTGAATTAAAATTGTCAGGTATTGGGATTCTGTTTGTTATCGAATTATCAAAATGCATTGTTCGAATTGCACGTGCAAAAATAAATCGGTAACTATACCAATTTATTAATTTCGAATTTAACAATAACCAAAATACAGGACTACTATAACCCTCGTAAAATGTTAATTGGTTTATTGTATCTACAATTGCAAAATCCTTATTAGCAGGCAAGCAGGCTGTGATTTTAATATGATTGGAGGGGTTTTCAATATGTGCAACAATATTTTGAACCAAAATTGAATTCTCATTTATAAAGCATTTTGGCTCATGAGTCAAAATCTCTTTATTAATTCTACCTTTCGAGCCCACTACTCCAAATCGCTGAATTTCGGCACCACCCAAAACTACGGTATCGCCATTTTCTGAAATTTTACTTTGAAAAATTCCACCTCTCGAATTTGCGGCAATATTTCCAATATATTTGTTTGATTTTCGAATTTTTAATCCTATATTTAATTCGGAGTTCGAAACATTATTCAAATAAAAACCGAAAGTTTGGAAGTGCAGCTTTTCTATATGTCCAATTATTTCAACTTTATCACCTTCGAGTTTGCCACAATTATAGTGATTTAATTTTCTATTTTTGTGTATAATAAAAATAATTTGTTCCAATAAAATTTCAGTCCAAACTTTTTTACAGTCGATAATTTCATTAATTTCAGGCAAAAGGTAGGCTCTAATTGATTCGTAGTTTGAAGCGAATGTAAATGCTTTTGGGATTATAAAACTTAAAATACCATTGATATTCAGCAAGTTATCGAATGATTGTTTGATGAAAGAAATAGCAGTTTCTGAGCCACCTTTTATATATTTATCATTAAGATATTTTTGTGTCAAATGGTCTAATTTTGCCCCGTACGGCGGATTCCCAATTACCACATCAAATCCCTTTTTCTCTTTTCCATATATCGGAGTTGGCTCCGAAACAGCTTCGAGTTTTTGGGCATATTCATAAGCTTTTTTCGACAACTCAATAGCAAGTTTCGACAATTCGAGTGCTTGCTCGGCTTTGGATTGCGAAGCTAACAATTTGTCCTGAACCAATTTGAGGTAATCGGGCGATTCATCTTTTTTCGCGATAATTTGTTCCTCGACAATAGCTTTATCCCCAAATATTTGTGGAAATTCTTTTTCCCAGACGAACGCTTTTTCGCCAGCCACAGCAGGGTCGTCGATAAGCGAATTTCCACATTTGATATTGCGACTTAGGTCGTTCAATTTTCGGTTGGGTTGTGCCGTGCGAAGCCAAAGCGAGAGTTTGGCTATTTCTACGCTCTCTTCGTTGAGGTCAACACCAAAAAGGTTGTTTTCCAAAATGGTATTTTCAAAATCGCTTAGCACCAAAGCATCGCCAAAAAGTTTGGCTTGCAATTCGTCGATATACCTGTGTTCGTCAATCAAAAAATTCAAGGCTTGATTCAGAAAAGCACCCGAGCCACAAGCAGGGTCGCAAATGGTTATTTGCAACAACCAATTGCGATAAGTAATAAGATTGTCTGCTAAAATTTGTTTCCTTTTTTTCTGCAAGGGGGCATGCCCTCTTGTGAAACAATACTCTTCATCGTTGATACCTAATTCGGCTTTTTTCTCTGTGCATAGTTGCCCCACAGTATTATCAACAATATATTTGGTAATATACTTGGGCGTATAAACAATGCCATCGCGTTTTCGTTTGGTTTTCGATTTGTCGAATGCTGCTCCGGTAGCTTTTGCAGTGAGTTCATCTAACTCATTGAGAGAATTTTCGAAAATGTGACCTAAAATATTTACATCCACATCACTTGCAAAGTCGTATTCTGAGATTTTAGTTGTGTGGCGATAGAGTAATTCATTGTCAATCTGTACATTATCAAGTACTTGGTCGGACTTAAAAAGTCCACCATTGTATGCAAATACTTCGTATCGTTTACCTTTATAACCGGTATTTAAATATTCGAAATAGTTTTTAAAGCGTTCGTAAAGAGGTATTTGTACATCTCTATCTTGCAAATCGAGCCAATCGCTTAAAATTAGTCTTACTGAATTAGGAGGTAATAAAAGTCGGTCTTCGGCAAAGAATAAAAATAAAAATCGAGATAGCAATTTTTGTGTTTTTTGGAATAAAAGCAAACTATTGTATTCCGGATTTTTTAGCACCAAATCGGCATGCATTTCTTCTTTAAACAACGAATAATCGCGGTATAATTGTTTCGTAATTTCGTCTTCGTGACTTACCGACTCGTTTTTTATTTTCTTTGTAATATCTTTTTCAATTTGCGAATAAGCCAAACAAAGATACATCAATTCAAACTCTTTTTCGCTGAGTGTAAACAGATTAAACTCAAGAAATTCGATGGCATTGTCGATGTAAAATCGCAATTTTTCGAAGTTGGAAGTGATAACATATACACATTCGGGCTGATTGTTTTTATAGCCAAATGCTTGTGTTTCCACATTGCCTAAATCGGTTGTATTTGTTCCTTTTAATTCTATTACTGCCTTCACTTGTCCTCCTATAACAATTGCGCCATCAGCCTTTTTGCTGTCTTTTACGTTTTTGTATTCGGTAGTCAGGTTGTAGTTTGCTTCTGGATTTTTGGTGTAGCCAAGCACTTTTACAAACAAATCAATCAAAAATTCGCCTTGATATTGTTCTTCTTTACTATTGCGAATATTAGCCTGAATTGTAGCATTTTGAAAATGCGCTTTGAATTTCGTATAAGCGTTCTTAACTGCTTGTTTATCAAGCGTTTTGAGATGTTTGTTAACGACAGATGGTTGGAAAAGTGGCATACACAGTAAGTTAATAGCGTTTGTGAGCTCAAAGATAAACAAAAGATTTTTAAATCAAAAAAAACGAATTCGCTCTTTAAGAACAAATCCGTTTTTTTTAATGCCCCAAGCGTCTAAAGAGGGAATAGCCGTCAAGCTAAGGAAAGTCTTAAAAATTGAAGTTATGCAATTTAATGGTTTTTTGACCCCCAACCCCCAAAGGGGGCTAAGACATATTCTCCTAAAAAGATAATAAAATATAAAGATACTGCGTCTTGAAGCCTCCGTCGGCTGACGGATTTGGGGGTCGCAGCATAAAATTAGCTTGACGGCTATACCCCTAAAGTGGATGCAAATTACTATCGTATCGGATAAATGAGTTTCACATTTTCAAATCTTCTCCTTACTTTTTTGCTGGTTTATACAAATGCGACGAATGTCCGTAGAATAATTCGGCAGCTTCCATTACCGTTTCCGAAAGGGTAGGGTGGGGGTGAATTGTAAGTGCTAAATCTTTGACAGTTGCGCCCATTTCGATGGCTAAAACAGCTTCGGCTATCATTTCGCCGGCTCCTGGGCCACATAATCCAACTCCCAATACGCGTTCTGTTTCGGGGTCGACAAGTATTTTTGTCAGCCCATCGCTGCGATCGAGTGTTGTAGCGCGTCCACTTGCAGCCCAAGGGAATTTGGCCACTTCGTATTTAATACCTTTAGCAGTTGCTACGTTCTCATTTAAGCCTGCCCACGCAATTTCTGGGTCGGTAAATACTACTGCTGGAATTGCCAAGGGTTCGAACGCTACTTTTTTGCCCGATATTGCATCTACCGCCACGCGTCCTTCGTGCGACGCTTTGTGTGCCAACATCGGTTCGCCCACAATATCGCCAATGGCATAAATGTTCTCATCGTTGGTTTTCAGTGTATTGTCAGCAATTATCCAGCCGCGTTCGTTTACTTTTACTTGTGTGTTTTCAAGTCCCAAACCAGCCGTTGAAGGTTTGCGACCAATCGACATCAATACATAATCGTACCGCTGTTCTTCCACAACGCCATCTTTGTTTTCAATTTTTACCGTTAATCCTTCGCCCACTTCTTTAATTTCAATCACTTTCGATTGTAACATAATTTTGTCGAACGAATGATCTAAGCGTTTTTTGAGATGCGAAACCAAATCCTGATCTGCACCCGGAAGCAAGCGATCCATAAACTCTACCACCGACACTTTTGTACCTAAAGCGGCATACACCGAACCAAGTTCCAATCCGATATATCCACCACCCACAACCAACAAACTTTTAGGAATGGTGGGCAAATCGAGTGCCGAAGTGGAATTTAACAGGTATTTACTGTCGATTTGCAGCGAAGGCACAGTGGCAATAATTGAACCGATAGCGATAATTGCTTTATCATAAGTTATTTCTTGCAAAGAACCATCTTCTTTTGTAACAATAATACTTTTCGACGAAGCAAATTTGGCTCTACCCTGCACGTAATTTATTTTGCGCTGTTTGGAGAGCACGCCAAGTCCGCCGGTAAGTTTGTTAACCACTTTATTTTTAAAAGCACGCAGTTGGTCAATATCAATTTTGGGTTCACCAAAATCAACACCCCACGCTTTTGCTTCTTTGGTTTCATTAATCAGCTTTGCCACATGCAGCAAAGCTTTGGAAGGAATGCAACCTCGATAAAGGCAAACGCCGCCTGGATTTTTATCCAAATCCACCAAAGTAACGTTCATTCCTAAATCGGCAGCGTAAAATGCAGCTGCATAACCGCCCGGTCCTCCACCTATTACTACTATATTGTTCATGTTTTTTGTTAATTTGTTAATCAGTTAATTTGTTGATTTGTTAACTAGTCAACTTATGAACTAATCAACAAATCACTCAATATTACATTCCCTCCACCACCAACTTCATTGGATTCTCGATGGCATCAATTATCCAACGCAAGAAGCGAATGCCGTCGGCACCATCAATCACTCTATGATCGTACGAAAGAGAGAATGGCAACATTAAGCGTGGTTCAAATTTACCATCAATGTAAACCGGTTCCATTTGCCCGCGCGAAATACCTAAAATTGCTACTTCGGGTGCATTTACAATCGGTGTGAAAGCCGTTCCGCCAATGCCGCCCAAGTTGGTAATGGTAAAGCAACCACCACTCAAATCGGCAATACCTGCTTTTTTTGTACGGGCTTTTTCGGTCAATACATTCATTTCGCGTGCAATTTCAATCACATTCATCTTGTCCGCATTTCGAATAACGGGTACCATCAATCCAAAATCTGTATCCACAGCAATACCAATATTAAAGTATTTTTTGTAAATAATTTGTTTGTTTTGCATGTCCACACTGGCGTTAAATTGCGGGAACTTTTTAAGCGCTAACGCAATTACTTTTACCAAAATAGCTGTAACGGTCAATTTTACGCCTTGCTTGTCAGCCATTTTAGCATAACTCTTGCGAAACTCTTCGAGAGCCGTAATATCTGCTTTGTCAAATTGGGTAACGTGTGGAATAGTATGCCAAGCGTAGCTTAAATGTTCGGCTGTTTTGTAACGAATATTGCTCATTGTTTGCAATTCTATCTCGCCAAATTTTGTAAAATCGGGTAGGGGTTCCGCATGTTGTTCGGCACGAATGTGTTGAATTTCATTGCGTTGCTGATGCAGCGTTTTACTAAACGCTTTTACGTCATCGAGCAAAATGCGTCCACTCGGGCCGGTTCCTTTTATCTGATTTACATCTACGCCAATCTCGCGCGCCAATCGGCGAACCGAAGGCGCAGCAGGCGCAGCATTTTGTAAAATGGCAGGCTGATTATCAACGGCTATTACTTTGGGTCGTTCTACACTTTTAGCTGC
>JFJP01037996.1_pt1 | contig 22040 bp, 22 predicted proteins | sample 431651 | NCBI WGS metagenome assembly JFJP01 (sample SAMN02602958, study PRJNA72255) | Microbial mat metagenome, whole genome shotgun sequencing project. | biome: fresh water; feature: sink hole; material: water; isolation source: purple microbial (photo- and chemosynthetic) mats found in...
CCAGCTTAGGAGCTTCCAGCTTAGGAGCTTCCAGCTTAGGAGCTTCCAGCTTAGGAGCTTCCAGCTTAGGAGCTTCCAGCTTAGGAGCTTCACCCTGTACAAAGGTATCTATATCCACCAAACTCTCACACTGATCTGGAGGAAGCTGACATTGCCGCAACAGTTCAGCGCAGTATGCTGCTTCAAATTCAGTAAGAGTAGAAGGAACTCCCGTTGCTATCTTGATCGCAAGGGTGCGCAGGAACGTTTGGCGATCCTGGTAGCGAGCAATCTTTGCGTTAGCCTGCCCTTCCGTACAGTTCCAGATCTCCATAACTAGAGCAGTTAGTTTTGAGATCTTCGCGGTGCTTGGCTCTTTCGGGGCCGTCTTGGGCCGGGGAAGACCTAAAGATTCTATGTACGAGGCAACGACGTTATCGTCTACACTGGACAGTATTCCGGTATCCAGCCCGTCCAGATCCACAGGGGTATTCGGGGGTCGCTCCCCGATCAAGACTATGTACATAACCGCCATTAGGAGACGAGCCTTTGCGTTTATAGGGGACTCGCCAGACTTGGCTATAGCTTCCCGAAGCTCCTTGTTACTTTTAGAAGCCAGAGAAGCTACCAACAACCGCAAAGTTGGTTGGGGAATATTGTTCACGTCAGCCGGATCTATCTGGCTAACATCCACGCTCAAGTGTTGAGCTAGGATAGGTGCCGCATGGGTTATAAGCGCGGCTTTTATATTGGTAAGACTCGTGTTCATGGTTAAATACCCTCTCTAGTTAATGGCATACTGCCACAATTCTTCGCATATGCTAGGGATCTGTTCCCACGGAACGTCCCCGGTATCCTTATACTCTTTCGGGGTCACAAACCCTCGTAAGTTTGGAATATAGGGACGTAGAGTCCCCAACACTTTAAGTGACTGAAGTTCTTCCCATCTGTCCAGGAAGATTACACAGTGATCGTAGTTCCTACTTATCCTGGCTATAAGCTGTATTTGAGCTTCCGACACGTTGTTGGTACATAAGGCTACCGAAGCCACTCCTGTCGTGTCGAACAGCATGTTGAATGGGAGGCAGTCGAAGACTCCCTCCTGGATCAGTAACAGCCTCCCGCGCCGTGCCTTCAGAAAGTCGTATGGATATACTGTACTTTGAGGAGGGCTTACACACATTTCGCTAGGGGGTGTCAGATACCGAATCTGTTTTAGCTTCTTCGCAAATTCTGAGGCTGCACCTTCCGGCAAGGACTGGGTATCGCGAGCGCTCCAGGATTGCAGCACTCCGTCTACAACAACTGGGAATAATATGCGTCCTTGCAAAGCCTCCTGTATCCATCTGGGATACGCACTATCGGTCTGTCCGTGAGGTATGTACACGACCCCCAAAGTTTCGTACATATGCTTAATGCGAAGAAGTGGAACACTTCGCTCTTTGAGTAAGTAGCGAACAGCATCTGGGTTCGTATGTACTGGAACTGCACAGGTCGGAACGCCCAGGTGCGGCACGGACTCTGCCACACTGATCACAGGAGACTCAGCCGGAACAGTCGAATCTGCCTCTACATTCACGGCTGGAAGGCCGGTAGCGTTTCGCAGGCACTCTTCCTCCGACATCTTTTCTGCCTGTATGGGGTCTATCTTTATCTTCTCGAAGATGCCGACTTCAAGGAATATAGAGATGGCCGTACTCTTCCCTACGGAATTTACGACCAGTGTCCATAGACTTCCCCCAGTGTGGCACCGGAAGCAGTTATACGCCCCAGTGCTTTTTTTGACCCCACCATGAAACCCAGAGTCTCCGCAGTATGGACAGTTCACTGCTATGTATCTGCCCGAATTATTCTTTCTAGATCCGACATTGTACGGGATAAACGCCAGTGTCAGCGCCTGTGTAATCTGAGCTTCGTTCATATGCCTTTTAACCTACGCAAGTGGGCCAGTAGCTTCTGGCGAGAGTCGGAAGGCTGACTTTGCGAGGGGAGTTTTCCCATTCTAGGAGAGTTACACACAGGCCCCTGATCCATATGTTTAACAGCCCGCGTATTACGTAACGCAACGCTTATAGGCTTGGTCTCGCAAGGCAAGTTCTCTAAGGCAGGGACGTTATCGACCCTAGTCAGAAAGTCTTGGGGAGTCACCTCCAACGTAATTCCCCCTTCGCGACCGGATAGGTTATCCAGTGAGAAGAAAGATTCGGCAACCCCGCGTCCGGTCGCTAGGCTTTTCAGCCTTTTCATTTCTATGGTGTGCCGTCCAGCAAAGAAATGTACATGAAGGAGCGAGGCTTTACTTCCTATCCGACGAATTCTGTACAGCGCCTGCTGGTAATCTATAAGCACCATAGGAACGTCGTAAAACATAACGGTATCTGCTCTTTGCAGATTCAATGACGTGCTGGAGGACGCTATGTTCGCAAGCACCACTACAGATCCTGCGGACTTGTTAATTCTATCCAGGATAGCCAGAAGGTTTCGCGGGCTTATACCTGGATTGATATGTATACATTCTACCTTAGCCTTTTTGAGATTCTGCTCTAAAACAGAATAGCTCCCTGTTAGATAGTAGAATACCAATACTACTCGGGACGGATCGTCAAAGAGCACCTCCTCTACTGCGGAGACAAGTTCTCGGGCTTTAGGCTGCTCTTCTAGCAACGTGACAGATCTATGTTCCGTATCCATAGACAGGTCGGATCGAATGTACACGAACCCGGACACTATCTGAGATAACATAGCCCTATACTTTGGGGCGGTATCCTCGTGCATAGATGCTTTGCCGAGGGTGTCTATATACAAATCCTTACTAGCCCCGGTAAGGGTGTAGGGATGTATATAATACATGAAACTTGGAAGATCGGTAACTTCGTCAGTGTGGTATACCATGCTTCCAAACCGAAGTCTGTTTAATAGTTTGGGCAAGGCGTAGGGGTTCGTTTCGTAGGCCATAGCAACCCCTGGCCTGCGAAACAGGGACGGTATACAGTAACTAGCGACGAACTGGTCGTAAGACTCTGGAAGAGTTCTTCCTCCGTCTATTAAGCGGTACTGCATCCACACGTCCTGTATCTGTCGGGACGTTGGGGTTCCGGTCATTCCAAAGACTCCGGCAGCGGTCGGGTTGTTCGTTGGCGACACCAGATTCCATAAGACTCGGGCAGTTAGTGACTCCGGGTTCTTAGCGCTCTGCACTTCGTCCAGTACGAAAATGTCGAACACAGTCTTTAGCTTATCTATTACCGAGAAGTCCACCCCGCTTCTCATCTTGTAAGGCTCTCGCCCAACGCCTCCCCGGTAAGGCTTTCGACTCTCCCCCTTTACTCTTTTCTGGTTTGTGCAGGAGTATACAAGCCCTGCGTACGTCCCGACCACAATGTCGGCAGAACCGTAATCTACGGTAGGGTCTGTAGCAAAGCGAACGGCTTTCTGTTTGGTTGTGTTGTGTATATCCTGTATAACCGACACGACACCGTTTGCAGACTTGACTAGGAACAAGGTTCGCTTCTTAGCTATACGCCATACATGGAGTTGTGCCGAGACAACAGCGGCTGTTACCGTCTTACCCAATCCCATAGACGCTTGTACTATGTACCGCCGGTATTTGAGGCAGGCATATATGTAACGCAGTTGGTACTCTCTTAGCTTGTGCCCCTTTACCCCTAGTGTTGTGAGGGAGTTAATATACGTCTCGGTGAACCCTAGCTCGGCCAGGAGTTTGTTGGTATCTGTCTGTTTTATTATAGCCGAGTCTGTCGGCAATGCTCTATTGGTCATGTAGTTACTCTCCAAAAGCTGTGCTTGCTTTAGCTACAGCGCAGCCAAGGCCGCCTTGTCCACCCCGACAGAACGTAGTATACACGAGGAATGCCCTATCCGGGCCCGCTTTGTATTGTTTGTGGTTACGACCATAACTCCAACGCGCCCTTCCTCCAGTTTCGTTCGCAGCTTGTCCACCCAGATACGGAGTAACCCTAGCTTACTCTCTTGCGGGGTACATTGTATGGTAAGCGCCCTGCTTATAGGTTCTAAAAGGGACTTAGCTCCGGCAGCGTTCGCCGAGAATGTGAGGGGCGTTCTGGATATGTCTACGTCCCCATAACCTGCCGGTTGGTGGAAGAACTCAAAGCTACAGTTGTATCTTATTGCTATCTGAAGGAATCTGATATTGTGGGCTTCCAGAGCTTCTCGAACACCTCCCTGTACGCTTTCTACTAAGCGCATGAATTTTAGATGGTCTAGGACTATTAGGTCTGGAACCCAGCCGCCGTCGGCTAGACTAGCTACAGCATCGTCAAGAACCTCCCCGGTAAGAGTTCCTGGGGAAAATGTTAGGGTTTTTATGTTAAGGCTTTTGAGCTTATACTGCATGTCTTCCCGTTCTTCCGGGCTGAGTTCCGTTACTTTTTTGCCTTTTGCTAAAACTTCCCGTCGAAATCCCCCAGTCATATAGAAGTCTGCGTCTTTTTCTATACACGTTATTTCAGACTTTCCTTTGGTATAGTCCAGGCCCGTGGCTATGTGGACTATACGGCCCATAATATCCTTACCCTCTCCCTCCAGGTTCACATACAGTACGCGCTTACCTCTAAGCGCATTAACCGCCGACATATGGCAGCCGTGCCAAGTCTTTCCGACACCGGGAGGTGCTAACCAACCGCCAGTGGTTCCCCTGGTCGGCCTAGAGCCTATAAAGTCCAAAGCCTCTATACCGTAAGACATCTCTCGCAGATGTCCCATAGCCTCTTCTGAATACAACTCGTCCAGAAGATCCAAAAGATCTACGGACTGGGCGTCGATCATGTCGTAACCAGATACGGCCAGTTTCTTCTTCGAGGCGTGAAGAGCTTCCCACCCTCCGATCATATCCCCCTTATGGAATGCTTTAGCCGCTCGCGGTAAAGCTATCTGGATCATCTCCTGCTGTTCGACATAGGACTTCAGCTTAGAACTGACGTACCTTTCCCCGACTTGCGCGTAAGATTCCGCACTGGACGCTAATGCCAGACGAAGCCCTAGCTCCGCATCTGCCCCTGTGAAATATTCGTTTATGTGAGGCCCAGCCGCTTCGTTGTACACGTCTACATGAACGAGAGCGCATCTAAGAATTTCGTGGTGGTGCCCTTTCCACGAGTCCCGCAACATGTCCAGGTATTGTCGGTTTTTCTTTACGAAAGAAGTAGAGTGTACAGCGCAAAGCACTACCGAATCTGCCAATCTATTGTCTGCGGTCGCGTCTGCCATTTGGGAGCCTTTTGTTGGTATATGGGAAGAGTCTCTCTTGCGGCGAAGGGGTGCCGCAAAAGAGCTTACGGTTTCTACTGACTGGCGTTGGCTTGGTCAGCTTGGTCAGGCACACAATGCGCTTTATGGGTTGCTACATGAGCACCTAACGTAAATAACGTGCGGCGCAGATCGTCAGGCCCTGTGAAGATTCCTGACGGATACTCTTCCGGCATTGCAAGGTCTTGAAGAGGAAATGTCTGAAGCCGCAGGTTCTCGGTAATCTGCTTTTCATACTCTCGACACGGAAGTATTTTCGTTACCCAACATGTGTCCAGAATATGTTCCGCAGCGTCGTATATATCCGTCACGTAGTCGGGTACTTCGCCCAGAAATTTCTCCGCACTGACAGGCCCTAAGCCAGGAGTCTTGTGCGCTCCGTTATGACCAGCCGTCATAGCGTGGTACAGAGGAAGCAACCACAGTCTCCCTCGCAGCAACGGGAATCTAAGGGACAGGATTTCCTTGTCCGTTTTCACCAGACCGAACACCCCTTTCTTCGTATGTATCTGCCGTAGATTAGGATGGGCGTTGTGCAGAAAATGTAAGTCCGAGTCGGGACTCCAGATATTTATCGCCTCGGAAAGGTGTCGTAGCGTGTAGTCGGCCATAACGTCGTCGGCCTCAGCCTCAGCACACTGGACCGAAGGTATCCCTATCTTTTGGATAAGCTCAAGCGTCCCTGCGTTTCCACTCTCGAAAACCTCTCGAACTTCAGGTCGCATAGGGATGCGATCCTTTTTGTATTGAGACAGGAGTCGGCTCCTGGCATACGGCTTACTGTCCTCACACACAAGGACTGTGGTCAGACAGGGGCCGCACAAAGTAATAGCCTCGTGAAGAAGCTCTCCGACTTTTGCTAAAAAGTTATGCACTCCACCAGGAGCGGTTCCATTCTTGGCTCTGTAGAGTGCGGTATGTAGCATACTGCTCAAGTCTATAAGCAGAGTGTTCGCCGGAAAACCTGCGGGCTGTTCCGTATCTGTATCCGCGTCCGAAGGAACGCTCTGAGCAACCACAGGCTCGGCAATGTCTACAAGATCTATAAGATCCTCAATATCTAACACGACTATTCTCCTGAACGGGTGTTTTTTAACTTAGGGCTGGCTCATAAGGAGCGGCAACAGTGCCGCCCCTCCTTCCAGATACCCAGGAAAGGCGTGACCGATCTGCTTGGGTATGTAGCGAAATTGCGACGTATAGAACGACGCACTGTACGGAAAGTCTTTGCCCATAGAGGTGTAATACGCAAAAGTCTCTGAGACGGAGAACTTTAATACCAGTCCCCGCGACTCTGCTGTATGTGTTCCGTGCTGAGCGATAATGCTTGCTATGTTTAGCAAGGTCTCTATGTCCACCTCCTCGACGTTATCGAGATCTAGTCTAGGAACTACCCCTCTCGCCCGCAAAACTACCGCAAGCTCGCGAAGGACCATTGCCTTAGTTTCTTTCGGGGACTTAGCCTTGGGGGTTTCTCGTATTGAAAGTCCTAAAGGCTCTAACATTCTCAGACGCTCTTGGGCCGCTTGGATTATTTGCGCCAACAGACCCTTATCACTTTCAGTCGTTATTCTGAGCAATATCGTTTCCGTGTCGTCTGGCATCTGCCACACCTCCCCAGTTTACTGCAAACTCGTTAGTACATTCTTTTGTACCCTCAATGGAGTATTGAGCGTACTGCTTAAGCGCAATTTCCAAAGTATGTAGAATGTCCCGCTGCTCTGCCGCAAGTCTGGAGAACACATCCCCAGTCTCTCCCCCCATATACACACCGTCCATATACGGAAAGAGGCGTCCTACGTTTTCGTACATACCCTTTAGGGCGTATGGTACTTCTACGGCAGAGATCTTCGGAGTCCATTTCACACACTGAGCATACAGGTGCGGTTCGTTCTCGATAACAATCCCTCCGGTCAGCATACGCTTTGTAGCGTTACGGTATACGACTTTGTGGAGTACAATCCCTGCAAACGTACCGACGACAAACCACAGGGCATACATTAGGAATGTGGACATAACCTTATGCCTTTAGATCGTTAAGTGCGAGGTCTATTATACCATACTCCCGGTCTAGGGTCCTAATATGATCCTGGGTGTTTCGCACCTTTATAGAGCGAGCCCCTTCCAGATCGGACGCATTCACCGGGGTAAAGTGTCGAACCCCGTCTACGTCAATGTACCAGCTATCTCTGGTGACGCCAGTAATGACCGGGGTGTTTGCCCTGCAAGATTCGTACACCGTGTTGACGGCTTCTGCTGCAAGCCGTTCCACTACCCTTCTGATATTGGTGGTCATTACACAATCTCCTCGTGAGCGTTAAGCCAACCGAGACGGGCCTGTACAGAAGCCCCTAAGATCACATCTAATTTCTCCTGTGTAAGTTGAAGGTCGTCCACGGTTATGGGAATAAGCGTTCGCCCCTGCGGAGAAGTGCAGGTGGCTTTAAGGTTCTCTGGCCCCATCTCTCCAAGACCCTTGAAGCGGATAACTTCTGTCCCTTCAGGCAGATTGTCCGGCAGTTTGGATGTGAATACAGGAGCGTCCGCGTCTGGATACTCTATCTTATACAAGGGCGCTTGGACTACGAAAATCTTCCCTTGTGTGAAGAGATGGGGACTGCGCTTGAGGAAGTAAGCGAGCACTAGGCTCGCTATCCCTGCCCCTGCCGCATCTGCGTCGGTCAGGATGATAATTTTCCCGACTTGTGAAGATTTGGATATGATCCAGTCGAGGTTAGGATCCTTTGCCCCGCTCCTGTATGCGTTTGTGGGGTTGCCTCTTAAAGGCAGCATCCCCTGAAAGCGTCTACTTAGAGACGTTTTATCTTTAGCGGACGCCCCTTCGACTATAAAGATTTCTGAATCCTCTCCCCAGGTGTGTGGCTTGTCCAGTCCCTTCGGTTCCGGGGAGGGTTTCTTATCTTCAGCAGTGCGGGCCTGTGCCGCAGCCTCCCGTCTATTTATCCGCTTCACCACCTGCGCTGCTAGACGGCGGGCCGCATCTGCGCTTTCAGAGAAGAAGGTACGCACCGCCGCTAACGTAGTGTCGTAAACGACGGTGTGTGCTTGCAGGCAGCTTAGCGCTGTCTTTTGCTGGCCTGCCAACTCCGCTTGGTACTGCCCCGGCACTTTTACCGAGACTACCCCGAATAACGCAATGTCCGATCTACGGGCCTTGTCGAGGCGAGGTATATACTTCCCTATACATTCCAGGGCGGCTGTTAATGCCGCTTCCGCCATTGCCGAAGCGTGATCTCCCCCCTGTGGGGTAAAGATATTGTTGTAGAAGGACAGGGAGGTGCCTGGGAGAGCATCTAACTGGAACGCTACAACCCCTTCTGTAGCGATCCGCTCGGATAAGTTACCCCCTGTCCCCCCAAAGGATACGAACAGCGGAGGCTCTTTACCCCCTGCGGCCAGAGGGTTGTTTTTCAACAGAAGAGAATGGATAGTTCCGTTGAAACGCACCCTCTCGACTTTCCCAGTCGCGATCACTTCCAGGTCTATAGGAACGCCAGATACCGCAGCCTTTCTCTCTAATAGGTTGCGGAGTTCGTCTAAGGTAACAGACCCTCGGTAGTATTTCGGATCTGGAGTCCACAAGACCAGAGTCCCGGTTTTTTCAGAGGACGGTTGTTTGTGCTCACTTACCTGCACCCCATGTTCGTACCGTATACAGTATTCTTCGCCGCCCCTGTATACAGTAACTGTTAATTCCAGACTCAAGGCGTTGACAACCGCCGCCCCAACTCCGTGCAGCCCGCCGCTGCGAACGTAAGCCCCTGCCCCAGAATCCTTGTAGAACTTAGCGCCGGAATGAAGTTCCGTGAACGCCAGAGAGACTCCAGTTCTGCCATATTGAGGATGTATGTCGAAGGGGATACCGCGACCGTAGTCTCGAATCTCTATAGACCCTTTTCCGGGATCGAATTTCACAGACACGGACGTTCGCGAAGATGCGACCGACTCGTCCAAAGAGTTGTCCAGTATCTCAGTGATACAGTGCAACGGACTAGAAGTATCCGTATACATACTGGGACGGTGTTGGACAGGCTCTAGCCCTGTGAGAGTCGTGAAGTTTGCAGACGTGTAATTGCTGCCGCTCATTTAGACACTACCTCCATGCTGGACACTGCTTCCCGTATTGGAAGGGAGGCTATCTGATCTACCTGCATTAGGTTAGAAGCGTAACTGTAGCTGCGCCCTGTCACCCGACTTGTAATTCGGATACGGAATGGGCGGGTCACGAATTCGCTGATCATACAACGGCAGTTTCCTCCCAGTGTGTGTGAAAAACTGCGCTTAGTGGTTAAGACGTATCGACCGTCTTCATACACTACCAGAAACTCTAAACCCTTTTCTCCTATAAGGGTCTTTGGGTATTTGACTGCGTGTAGCGGTCCGCCGCGTACCTGAGAGTTTCTGGAAATACCGCTCTCGTGGATAAGTACAGGATTGGCTTCGGGAATAACTAGGAAGCTGCCCCCCATATCCATTGGGTGGATACCATCCTGGAGTGACAGTTTGGACATTAGACTAAGGAGCGTCTTAGCTGTTGTAAGTCCCTTACTGTCCACCAACTTGAACGTAGCGGTACTGGGGACTGTGAGAACACTCAGTAATGAGTCAGGAGACTTAGGGGACCAGGCTTTCTTCTGCTCTTCTTCAAAATTCGCCTTATACACCCCTGAAGCTGTGATATACACAACGACAGGTTTGGCCTCTGCCGGTGTTGAGGAATCTAAAATGTACGGACGGGCCATGATACGAGTCCTTCTCGGTTGGAAGTATGGGTTTAGGGCTACAAGCCCTGCTATAAGATCCGCCTCGGAGGTGGCTGACAGTGCGTACCCTAACCACCTGGAGAGTATGTACGCGAGGGAACCTTTTACGACTTCGGTGCCGTCTATGAATGTTAGACTAGCCCCGCGTTTAACAGATAGATGCGAACGTAGAATGCCGACAATAGTATCAACGTTCTCAGGGACTCGCTTCCCTTGTACAGAAAGGGAACTGGTCACATCCAACACCTCATCATTAAGTGTAAAGTCTCCTCCCAAAGCCTCCAGTTTTGGCCGGATCCAAGATCGCACAGCGTCGGTTACATCCATAGGGGGTATTTCCGAGGCTGTGACTGTATCGCCCTGTACCGTTATTTTAGGATATACATGATACGCCCCTGACCCGTTTTGGGCGACATTCTCAGAGATATAGACCTCACCTCCCCACGGGAAATCTGGGGCGGATATGTTGTCCTCTACGGCCATATCCATATCTTTCCCGTTATGAAGGTGATCCAGAATTGTATCGACTAACTCCCCGACACTGTACATTGGTATGGTAGAAGATACCCCTACGGCAATTCCCTGGAAACCATTCAGGAAGCAGAGGGGCAGTATTGTAGGGAGCCACGCTGGCTCCTCTTTAGAACCGTCAAAGGTGGGACGCCACCCAAGAACTTCAGCGTCTGCGCTAGGCTGACGTATAAGTATGTGGGTTACGTCCGCTACTCCAACTTCTGTGTACCGCATGTGTGCGAATGAGTCCGGGTCTGCAATGTTGCCGAAATTACCCTGGGGCTTGAACGGGGACATAGGTAGATACCTTCTGGTCATATTTACCAAGGTCCCATACAGGGCAGAGTCCCCATGTGGGTGGTAGTTCCCCATGTTGTAACCAACAAGAGCCGCGCTCTTTATTCGCTTCTTCTTCCCGAAAAGTCCAGAGTCTCTTGCCGAGAGCAATAAACGCCTCTGACCTAAAGCCAGCCCGTCCTTTAGGTCCGGGAGCGCCTGTTCTTGTATACGGTACAGAGCGTACTTCCTGTACCTGTCATCTATAAACTCATGTAACTCCACACGAAAGCCCTCTCTATGTTTAGGGGTTATTGTTGCTTTATTCAGATATAGGATCGACCAATAAGTGGATCGATCCTACAAACCTGCTCACCTATGTATTGTGTACTCCAAAGGTACTTATCGATCATAGGATCGCTTACGAAGTCTAAAGCCCTTTGCTCGCTGGAAAAGTAGTAAAGATACGGACCCCCCTTCGCGCCATTCTTGCCAGTCATCTGCACGGTATGGGCGGACATGTCAACCTTACCGTCTTCGTCTTTGACACATTCACCCATACAGTTCCCGTCGGTTGTTGCTTCACTGGGTTGCATATCCCTCATTAGCCCGGTCAGAGATGTATAGTTTAGCTCGTTTCGGGGCCTTAGCGTCAAGAATATGAAGGCTTAACTTAGTGTCTTCAATACGTTCCTGAAGGTTTAGCGGCAGTTCCCCAAAACGCTTACCTTTCAGCGGGTCTTCGTACCCAACCCCATTCCCGCCCAAACCTGTCAAGACGAATTCATTACTGTGGAAGCGGAAAAGCGTGGTTAAACGCTGTAGCCCATCTACCACGTTGATACACCCCTCGTCATCTTCCGCCAGATAAAACACCGGCAAGGGGATACGCATCAGACAGGACTCGATAAGACGCGATTGCTTATCCAGCTTCCAGACAAAATCGCGCTGGAATTCCGGGTTGAGTGTGTAGCGTCCAGCTTTGATGCGCTTAATAACGCCGCTCACGGTGTGTTGCTCGGTACGCACAAATACCGAATCTAAAGAATACGCTCCCCAGCCGACGGACTCTCCTGGATCAAGTCCTTCTATTTCTTTAGTCATACGGTAGTCATCCTTTCTAGTCGTCGAAATAATGAGGCAAGTTCTCTACCGCGTCGGCAGTAAATGCTTCCATATAGAAGGCATTTGTCATAGTACCATCTTCGCGGTTATGGACCCGATCCAGATCCTTTAAGGACTCGAAGTTTAGACTAAGCGTGTCGGCCAGATAAAGCAGGAAGTCATCTTTGTCCAGGAAAGGATACGGAAAAGCCCATTCTCCGAGAGGGGGCTTTTCCGCAAGGGCTTCTAGGGCGAGAAGACGATCTGTCTTGTATGCAGTAGCCACTCTATTGGATCTCACCAGCCGCAATGCGGCTATTTGTACACGGGACTTTACATTCGCTATTGCCCGGAGTCGGCGGTCCACTTCGGAAGGCGTTGGTGAGCACTCTGTCTTGTGTACTTTAGTATTTTCATTCATACAACACACCTCCAGTCGTCGCTGTCTTGTATAGTTTTTCTGCGACGCGCTGAATTACTTCAGGATCGTCGCCAACTTGGGCAAAGTCTCCCTCGTTCATAGTACCGTATGCCCAGGCTTCCCACACCTTCCCGCATATAAGGAAGCCGTCTGTCAGTTCAAGCGCCTGGCTCACCCACTTATCTTTAATATCCTGTGGCAACTCACTGAACTCAACATTCCTTTTAACCTTGTCGTCTTCGTCTTTGGTATCTTCACTCATGTAACCTACCTCTAGTTATCGCCAATAGGAGGCATGTTCTCTACCGCACTGGCGGCAAAAACATCCCTAAAGAACTCGTAAGACATGGCTGTCTGCGTCTGGTTATTGTGTCCGTGATCCAGATTTCGTACCGTCTCGAAGTCGAGATTAAGCATGTCGGCTATGTAGAGCAAGAAGTCGTCTTTGTCCAGAAACGGATAGGGGTATGGAAAAGCCTCTTTTCCAGCAGGGGGAACTTCCGGGAGATTCTCCAGGGCATGTAAGCGATCTACCATGATCGTATATTCCACCCTGTCAGATCTCGCCAGCCGCCCCGCTGCTATTTGGGCGCGGGATTTGGTGTTCTCCAATAAATGAAGCCTACGCTTTAGTTCGTCGTGCGCCGGCCCAGGCATCAGTTCGTCGAACAACCGCCCAGAACTTATTACTTCTGTGCGGTGAACTGGCTTGTTGTCTCTATTAAGTCTGCTCATATTTTTTACTCCCAGTCCCAGTCGCTGTAAGGGGACCACTCTGGTGGTTGATATTGAAAATCTGGATCGATGTCTACTGAGCTTTCTAGTCGGCAAAGACGACGCTCCAGTCTCTCCAATGTAAATACATGGTCGCCTAACTTCAGCCGACTGCCCACTTTCTTTAATGCTTCTTCCAGAAGCCGGACACGTTGCTCCAGTCCCTCGTATATCGGCATGTCTTCTTTCGCTGCCGGAATGTCTGTGTTGTTTGTACTGTTGTTATTAGTATCCATGTGAATATCCTTATACAGAAGTTACTAGCGGTAAGGTGTACCCATAATACACCCCAACCACGGCCCCCAAAAAAGATCGTAGAGTTCTTGGCACGAAGAGATGTCATACTCTTTCACAACCTCGCCTTTTCCATCCTTGAGGACTAAAAGAAGCTCGTCGGAATAGTAGCCAGTGTTACCCCCGTATGCCGGGATCCTTACCGGGTGTCCGACAACAGGCAGTAGAGCGATCCCATATCCGTCTATCCGCTCAAAAAAGTCGTCACCGTCGAGATCGAACTCCAAACCCTCGAAGTCCCTAATTGTCAAGTCAGCCAATGACCAAAAATGACTTTCACAACGATCCTGGAGGTGTTGCGACGACAATCTGTATCCGTTATCAAAAATCAGTTCGTCATCGTTGGGGTTTTCGCTGCTGATTTCGACGCGAACAACCTTAACTAAGTTCTTACCCATCCCATGTCTCCTTCATTGCATTAAAAAAACCGCAAAGAGCGTACACACCCCCTTGCGGTTTTTAATCCCACCGCCCCCGTCTAATACCGTAGAGGTCTTGGCACAAGGAGATGTCATACTCTTTCACAACCTCGCCTTTTCCATCCTTAAGGACTAAAAGAAGCTCGTCGGAATAGTAGCCAGTGTTGATCCCGTATGCCGGGATCCTTACCGGGTGTCCGACAACAGGCAGTAAAGCGATCCCGTATCCCTCTATTCGCTCAAAAAAGCCGTCGCTTCGCTCAAATGAGCCGTCACTTCGCTCCAAGAAACCGTCGCTATCGAGATTGAACTCCAAGCCCTCAAAGTCCCTAATTGCCAAGTCAGCCAATGACCAAAAATGATTTTCACAACGATCCTTGAGGTGTTGCGACGACAAGCTGTACCCGTTATCAAAAATCAGTTCGTCATCGTTGACGTTTTCGCCGCTGTTTTCGACGCGAACAACCTTAACTAAGTTCTTACACATCTTCGGCCTCCTTCATTGCATTAAAAAACCGCAAAGAGCGTACACCCCTTGCGGTTTTTCATTGGCTTACAGCCCCTTGCGGGGGCTTTACATCTTAGCTTTCAATGCCCAACTTATCTTCCAGGTTGGGTTGGAAGAGTGCGTGGATCATGCCGATCACTTTCTGCATGGTTTTGACGTTGTTCGTTCCGCTCGACACAACCACTGGGAAGCTAACCGACTCGACAGTTCCTTCGGCGCTGTTGACCTTTAACTCTTCGGTCTTGAGGGTCTCGAACCATTGGGTCAAGATAGTAACACCATCTTCGGCGTTCCCGTTACCGATACCTTCCAGGAGAGTATTGGCGTCATACGCATGTTCTGCCATAAATGAGCAGAAATAGGCTAAGGACATACGTACCATTGGCTCAGAGAACCCTTCAACGGCTGAACCGATCCGGCGGATCTGACGGCAGCTTTCCGGCAGCTTACCAAACACTGCACAGGCTTCGCGCAGATAAGGCACCATGTCGCGCACCTGGGTGTCCTGAAACTCTTTAGACATACCCAAGAGGGCCGCTTGCATGTTGTTGCCGACAGAGATGTCATGTCCATGACGGATACGACATGTCATTAACAGCGCACCAGCAATGAAGATAACGTCCTTACCACGGCTAGTAGATTCGTACTCAGATACCCCTGAGTAGGCGCGTTCCGGCACCTTCTTCCGCAACCCACATAATTCTAAAAAGTGAGCAGTCGTATCTACACACAGCACCTGTTTCATTAAGGGCAGGTAGATAGACACCCCTATGGCGTTGGGTGTTTCTTCGCCATTGGTGGTCTTGACCTGGAAGGAGTTAGTCGCTGCGAAGATTGCAGCGCTTTGGCGCTTCGCGGCAGAGATGTAATTATACAAAATATCTACACTGCTGTCGCTGGTCGGATCTGCCAAGGCGGCTTCGGCTTCAGCCACTTGTTCTGGCGTGGCCACAGCTTCAAATCTGCGGACTTCGAGGGCAAACTCCCGCAAGATCTTAGCTGCGTCCGGGAACTGTGCCGCTAAGGCACTCAGCTTCATACGGAATTCGGCTGCTTTCTTGCCGCCCTTGCCGTCTGCCCCAGGTTCTTGCCCAAACACAATGCCGGTCGCCACGTCTAAGTTATTGGCAAATGCCAGAATACCAGAACGAGCACGCTGACCGCCGTCTAAGATCATAGAGATCTTGACACGACGACCACTGGGCAGCACCCAGTCGAACAGGTGTTGTAGGCTCGCAGGAGAGCCGGGCGGTAACGTACCGCCATAAGAAATGATATTACTCATAAAGGAATACCCGTGTTTGGGGTTCCACGCGACACCGCGTTGAACACCCTCGGGGTGAACGATAATCTCCGAAGGAATGGATTCCTCGCCCTTCTCTGCGAGAATTTCGTTCAGAATATATGGTTGGGTCATCAACGTGTATGAGTTCACATGATTGACGGCCCCCCACAAGAAGGCTTCGGACATAGAGAGCAGGGTTTCCTGTCCGGCCACATAGGGTGTAATGCGGGCGATATTGCCTTCAGCGCGTTCGGCAAGGGCGTCAGCTTTCTGCGCACCCGTGGTTTTCCCACCTTTCTTATGCAGCAGGTTGTATAGTAAACTGCTACCGTGGCCGGTCTCGGTGGGCAGCAACTTACACAACGCACGGAAGCGAGTGTCGAGTTCGTAGAATTCGATAGCTAACGGGTCGGTTGGGTTCTTACGACCGCAAGTCGTGTGAGGGCGAATGTTTTTATAGTTTGAAAACACTGCCTCAAGCAAGAACTTACTCACAACTGCCCACTGTTCCTGGCCTTCTTTAGGGGCATGTGGGAACAGCATGGTGTTGTCAGAAAGGGAAGATGCCGACATAGCACCCACCAGACCGAACAGAATTCCATACTGAGAATTCATGTCCGTTGGGCCAGTCCCAACTAAACGATCCCGATCCAGCACTGACATGGCTTTCACGGCTGCGGAGAGTGCTTTCCGGTACAGGGCGTTAGATACGGCTTTGTGGGCTGCTGCTTCGGAACCGGCTTTGGTCATGTCGCGTTTCGAGACTTCTGCGGCATACAGTGTCGTATAATCTTCGGCAGAGGTGTCCTCTGCGGCAGTTTTTGCAGCTAAGTACCCGGCTTGACCGCCGAACGCCACGAACTGAGCTACCAATTCACGCTTCTCGCAGTGATCTACCTGCGTTGCGAAGCGGTTCAACAGTTCACGGAAGTTGCCTTCCGTAGCTTTTTCTTTTGCTGCGGCTTCTTTGCTTTTCTTTTTGGGTTTTGCGGGGGGTGTTGCTGGGGCTTCTTCCACGCTTGCAGCGGTGGGGGTTTCCAGATCGTCCTGCATACCGTCTTGCGTACCGTCTAAACTAATCATCTGATTTTTACCTATGGTTTACTTTTGGAAAAAGACCGCCGAGGAGTCGGCTAGTCGGAAAACTCTATATGTGGGGCTAATTATACACCCCCCACGCGGTGTTGTACAGGAAAATTTACAATTGGCCCGATGTTCACACCTCGCGCATGTGTCTGGTCTACCATATATGGCCCCTATATGTCAAGCGGGGCCACTCGCTTTATAAACGAACACCCTGAAAGGGCTTAGCCGTACACCGAGTCGAACGGCACTCCGTATACTTTCTCTAACACCCCCTGAAAAAACATAGGGTATCTACCTGCCCAAGTACCGTCCTCCATTTTCCTCTCTATGGAGCCTTGGTTATTTATCCCCTCGTATGTTATCTTTGCGTACCCTGGGTTCTGTAATAAGACCCGGTGCGCCCCTTGAGCCTCCAAGCGAAGCTCGAACAACGCTTCGCGGTCTATTAAACCGAGGTGGAGCGCTTGCAGGATACTGGCGACAAATGTCTCCGTAACGGGCTTTGAGAACCTTGTCGTTGCTGCGAATTGGGCACTACAAGCCCCGCAAAACTCTACAGCAGTTTTAAGATTCTTCGACACAGCGTCCCAGTCCTCGATCAGGGATACGGTGTCCCAAATCTTCTCAGACAGGTCGTTAGAGATCTTGTTCCTATCCAGCGACATGACGATAACTCGGATTAGGAAAGACCGCAGTTCCGAATTGGTGTCGGATATGTACGGCCCAAGAACGGTCTTCACCTCTCGGCTATCTGCAATAGCCGAGATAATTACCGCCTGACTATATACCATACGGGAGACGTTAATTTCCCCGTCTGTCAGCTTCGTACCTGCGTTGTTGATCGCAACGAAGGCTTGGCGTGCCCGGACATCTTTATGCGAGAATGGTACGCCGTCATTAAAACGAACAATCTCCACAGGAAAGCGAATGTTTTCCAGATACTGCCGGTCTTCCTCCAGAAGTCCTGAGAAATACATAGGGACCTTCTTTCCGTTCACTTCGTCGGTTCGGGCCGGAATACTGTCCGTAAACAATAGACGGAACGTTGTTAGGCGTTGCTGCCCATCTTCTAAAGCGTACACGTCCTTGGCGACTTCGTACAGGACGATCATTCCCTTACTGATCTCACCGTTACCGGCAACGTCTATAAGGGAGTATGCCCTTGTGAGCGCCCCGTACTTACCTGCTGCCCCTAACTTCCCATACTTAAATGCTCGCTGGTTTTGAGGTTTATATATAATAGGCTCGTCCAAGGAAAGCCCCTGTTCCGCGTCCTCGTCAGTATACCCGTGAGTTGTACCGGCCCCGAACATTTCCGTCAACCTCTTAATAGACGTATACTCGTACGTCATTTCGGCTTGAGGGGTTCTGACGAAATATAACTGAGTAGCCACCGCCCCCTTCGCTTTACGGGTTACGTTGTGTTGGGTGGACGCTTTTCGCACAACTGCTCGTGCCGAAAAGAAGTACATCTTCAGGTACTTAATATCCCTCTGGATCGTACTCTTAACTGAATAGGCGATCTTTGTCCTAGATCGCCCGAAGGTTACTCGGTATACTGCTTCAGCCGCTTCTGCTTCGGGCGCAAGAATGTCCTCATACTCCTGAGCAAGATCCGTGTATACGGAAAGCTGCTTACCTAGAGTCGGAGGGTGTGTGCTAAAGATCGTATCCGCATTCGCAAACCCCACCTCCCCGGTGTCCTGCGCGGTATATACCCCGAACAGAGTGTTCAGGTTCTTTACTACGTCCATAAGACGCAGTGACAACCTACCGAACCGACCTGTGTATTCCACACTGTCGGTCTCTTCGTCCAGGGACGAACGTGTGGAAGCCTCCACAACATACTCCCCCAGATCCCCAAGGGCGTCGGGCTGGGCTTCGACAGCTTGTCGTTTAGGTGCGGGCCTATTCTCCAAGTCTGCCAACATATCTTCAAAAGAAAGACTCATATAACCTCCTACAACAATTCTGCTTCAGTAACGCAGAGTATTCCCTTGCGTTTAGCTTTATCAAACTTCGTTCCTGAGTCGGGGCCATACAACAGCATGGTCGTTGTCGTCTTAACGTCGCTATCTACAGTAGCGCCTCTGGCAATCAGGATCTTCTCAATTTCCTTCCTTGGTTTGGACAGAGTGCCGGTTATAGCTATGTGCTGCCCGGTTAAATCCCCCACAACCTCCTCGACGACCTTCCAGGAAGGGAACGCCTTAAGTCCCAGCCTCCTGATATAGGTCTCGTTATTAGCTATATACGCTAACACGGATCGTGCCGTAACTTCCCCTACGTCTCGTATATTCACTAGGTCGCTATATGTTAGGTCTTTAAGGGTATATATAGACCTGCATCTATCTGCCAGACGTTGGGCAGTAACGTTCCCTACTTCTGGTATACCTAGCCCGTAGATAAAGCGAGCCAAGCTAAGGCCCCGAGATTTCTGTATCTCGCCCACCAACTTCCGAGCCGACACTTTTCCAAACCCCGGAAGGCTTTCGACTTGAGTATGTGTCAGATCGTAAAGATCTACGACCGAACGGACAAGGTTACGCTCTAAGAGCTTCTCGACGGTAGTTTCTCCCAGACCTTGAATGTCCGCTACGTCACGACTCCCCCAGTGTAGAATAGCCCCGTACAGTAAGGATGAGCATGTGGGGTTCGTGCAGTAACTCTGCACCGTTTCGTCATGACCGTCTACTTTGGGGCGGTGTTCCGATCCACACACAGGACATGGCAGTTCGTATATATCGAAAGGCTCGTCGAGTATACGAGCTAACACTTTCGTTATCTTGGGGATAACGTCGCCCGCTCTTTCCACTTGCACCGTATCGCCAATGTTGACCCCCAGACGCTGTATTTCCGCCTGGTTATGAAGAGTCGCGCTCTCTATCGTTACGTGCCCAACCTGTACGGGCTGCAACTTCGCCACGGGGGTGATCTGTCCCGTCCTACCTGTCTGAAGCACAATGTCCAGTACAATTGTCACCGAGCTTTTCGGAGGGAACTTATACGCAACTGCAAATCTAGGCGACGTTGCAGTGTGCCCAAGGGACTCTTGGGTGTCTATGTTATTGACCATAACAACCTGGCCGTCAGTTTCGTAGGGTAACTGAGGTCGTAACTCCCCGCGCTGTTGTATATACTGAACAGCTTCGGCTAGGCTGTCTACAACGCGACTACACACCCAGGTGAACCCCAAGTCGATCCCGGCCTGTTGCTTGTCGGCCTGGGTAGAGAACGTCGAGCCGACGGTAGGCAATTGACCATTGATCGTATATATGTTGTACGCGAAGAATGTCAATAGCTCCGTCTTCCTGTCTGGAACTAGACGGCGGAGAATCCCTGCCGCAGCGTTACGGGGATCTTTGTAGGATCCGCCATACTCTTCGTTCAGGATCTTAAAATTCGCCTTTGTAATTACTACCTCCCCTTTCACCACAAGGGTGCCGAAAAACGTATCCGGTATCTCCATAGGAATACCGTACACATATTTAGCAGAATGAAGCACGTCTTCCCCGACTTGTCCGTCACCCCTCGTAGTCGCTGCTATCAGGCTTCCGCCCCGGTACACAAGCTCCAGCGCCACCCCATCCATTTTATCGGATATGTGATACTGAGGGCCGTTATTTCCCGCTATGAAAGAACCTAGTTCGTCCTGGTTAAACACGTTCCGTAACGAACGTGCCCTTACCGCTAAGGCGGCACTGGATAGACCAGTGCCTCCAGCGTAACCCACACTAGACGTGGAACTGTCGGCTCCCGCCTGTTCGGGAAAGCGAAGTTCGAGTTGTTTTTGAAGAGACAACCGCTCCTTTGAGCGTCCGTCCAGAGTGGTTAATACTCTGGATAACCGATCTTGAAGACTCATGCTGTACTCCTTTCCAGTTTATGTAATGTAGGACCGGCAGTTTTAAGTTAGTTAGGTAAAGCTGCCAGCCCGTTTAACTTACCGTATACGGTAGAAGAGAAGATCTTCTACGTTCATAGCTCCCGTCGCTGCAAGAAGCTCTTTTTTACATTCCGTCAGGTCTACTTCGGCATCTTCAAAGACATCTCCAAAGAAGGACTCTTTCCCGTCATGATAGGAAAGGGAATTTCCCAATCCGTCCGAGTCCATTACATCATCCAGCAGGTTATCCAGTAGTTCCCCTGGCAAGAGCGCTTTGAAAAGCGGATTCGCATCCTCGGATAACTGTTCCCGTACGAGCTTGAGAGCTTTGATCAGACCGGCTCCGTCGTCGGGACCAAGCTCCGTGATGCTTGAATGGTACACCAATGTAGAAACATTGGTAGCCCATAGGCTTTCCATAGCCACCTGCCGAGCGGCGGCCCTAGCGGCTTCCGCTGAGGGGGCGACTGCATACTCTTCGTCGCGGACAGCGATAACCAACAGGTCGTAGTGCTTATCTTCAAGAATTGTAAAGGTGTTCATAGATACCTCGGTGTTTCAGTGTTTATGTGGGCAGTGTTGGAACCGTCCGGTACTTCTGCGCTACTATACACAGTAGAATAGCAAGCCTTCTACATATTCGGCTCCTGTAATTGCAAGAAGCTCCCTTTTATCTTCTATGCGATAAAGATCGCAATCACTAATGCAGGGATCGAACACGTCGTCGAAAGATAGCTCTTCTTTATCATACCCCTCGCAAAGGAGGGCTGCGAGACCGTCCGTGCCAGTTCCTTTGTTTTGTAGCTTCACTAATTGTTCGTCTTGTAGCTCTGACAGACGTTCACGAAGTAGTGCCTTACAAAGGGGATTCGCCCTCTCGCGAAGCATTCCCACCGCCATCTCAAGCGCCAAGATCAAGTCAGCCCGTTCTTCTTGCCGACACTCTCCGACGTGTATATGCGACAACAACGTCTCTACGCGAAACGTCCAGAGATTATTCTCTATCACCAGTCGAGCCGCAACTTCCGCCTTTTCGCGGGAGGCGGCTACTGCGTAACGCTTGTCACCAACAACAATGACAGGTAAGGTATAGTGTATGTATTTGACTTTCTTAAAAGTGGTCATAATCCCTCTGTGCTCTCAATTACAGTGGGGACAGCCTGTAGGCAGTCCGTATTTTTTAAGGGAGGACGCCATAGAACGTTCCTGGTTGCGGATTTGACACAATTTGGATCTCTCCTTGGCACGTTACTCCGCGACGGGCGATTCCCTGGGATACGCTTTGGCGTACCCAGGCGGAGAAGAGCATCTATCAGACGGGTTGCTCTTTCCTGTGACTCCTCGGGGGTCATTGGAGTCATGACTTTCACACAGCCCTCTGTTCCCTCATACGAGCACCCGTTACAGCAATCTGCCTTTTCGTTA
>JFJP01037835.1_pt1 | contig 22038 bp, 12 predicted proteins | sample 431651 | NCBI WGS metagenome assembly JFJP01 (sample SAMN02602958, study PRJNA72255) | Microbial mat metagenome, whole genome shotgun sequencing project. | biome: fresh water; feature: sink hole; material: water; isolation source: purple microbial (photo- and chemosynthetic) mats found in...
GCATATCCAAGGCACAGAAACACATTCGAAACCTACAAGAATTACAACACATTACAGCCAAATCACATCTTTAAGGAATAGAACATTTTTTTTAACAATAGGGAACTTTTTTGCCCAGGGAGCGTTCCTATTTTGGTAAAAATTTAATATCTTGGTAATTCCCAGATTCCTGGTTTGGGCAGAAGGCTTGACGATACGGCACGGCAAGTTTTTTGCTGTATCAAGGATAACAAGGCAAACAGAGAATGAAAAGAGCAGTGGCATTGGCCTTCCTCCTTCTTTGGGGGAGGCTTGTCTTGGGCCAGACGCCGCCCAAGGCGACGATTGACTCCGTGACCGTTGACGCGGCCACGGGCTTTCCCGTGATTTCCTGGCATGTGGAATCGCTGGAAAACGTCGAGGGCTTCGATATCAAGCGGCACCTTTTCGGCGTGTCAGGGACGGTCGATGGCGAGCCCTACACGGTGCAAAGCATCGAGGACGCCGGCCTGTTCAGCTTCACCGACAACAGCCAGACCTACGGCCCCGCCCGCCCCAGCGCCCGCCCCGAGGCCTACCGGGTCGTGGCCTACCGCTACGACCAGAACGGCGAGAAGGTCTTCGGCCTGCAGAGCGACCGCCACCAGAGCATCTGGCTTCGGGCCGAATACGCCACCTGCCCCAACACCACCAGCCTGGCCTGGACCGCCTACCAGGGCTGGCCCGCGCAAGGCTACCAGGTCTTCCACCGCGCCGGCGCCCAGGAGTTCAGCCTGCTGGCCACCACGGCCGACACGCTGTTCGTACACGTCGCGCCGGGGCCCAACCTCCCGCACGAGTACTTCGTGCGGGCCCTCTCGGGCCAGGGGGCGAGCTCCAGCTCCAACCGGGCCGAGGTCTTCAGCCGGCAGCCCGTGGCCCCAGGCCTGCTCGGCTTCGACAACGCCACCGTCGAGGGCCAGGGCGTGCGGCTCTCGGCCCGCGTCGAGGGTGGCGAGCTGCTCTCCGAGGCCCGCCTTGCGCGCTCTTCCGACGGCGGCGCCACCTGGGCCGTGCTGGCGCGACCGCCCCTGGGCCAGGCTTCCGAGCATTTCGACCCGGAGGCCGAGCTGGACAGCGAGCAGCTCTACCAGCTCGAGGTCTTCGACATTTGCGGCCAGTCGCGCGGGACCTCGCGCATGGCCAGCAGCATCGTGCTGGAGGCCGACAAGCTCGACCAGGGCGTGGCCCTGGCCTGGACGGGACAGCGCCTCTGGGACGAGCCCCAGCCTGGCCGCCTGCTGCGCTCGAACGACGACGGCCCCTTCGAGCAGGTGGCCGAGTTCGCGGACGGCCGCGCGGCCACCGACCAGCCCCCGGCCGAGGCGGGCAAGCTCTGCTACCGCCTGGCCCTCGACGGGCCACAGGGGCAGGCCAGCCACTCGAACGACGCCTGCCTCTTCTTCGAGGCGGGCGTGTTCGTGCCCAACGCCTTCAACCCTTACAGTCCCCTGCCCATCGACCGCGAGTTCCGCGCATTCGTGGCCTTCGCCCAGGATTTCAGCCTCCGCGTCATCGACGCCGGAGGCTTCGAGCTGTTCAGCAGCCAAGATCCCCGGCAGGGCTGGGACGGACGCAAGCCCGACGGGAGCTGGGCCAAAGAAGGGGTTTACATCTACCTGCTGAGCCTGACCAACTCGCGGGGCCAGACCTTGGCCCGCACGGGTACCGTAACCCTCTTTTTCGACTAGAGCATGAAAAAACCAAAACCATTTTCCCATGATGAGCGACAATACCCTTTGGCAGGAGATGCCCGTGGCCGAGGACGATTCCCGACGCTGGCCGACTTTGCAAGACGAGCCCTACCGTAGCCAGATCGAGAGCCAGATGGACGAAATCCTGGAAATCTTCGTCCACAAGAACGAGCCCGAGCAGGTCGAGATCCTGCGCCGGGCCTTCATCCTCTGCGACTACGCCCACCGCGCCCAGCCCCGAAAGACCGGCGAGCCCTACATCTTCCACCCCTTGTACGTTACCCGGCAGGCCGCCCTGCTCGGCATGGACACGCACGGCCTGGTCTGCGCCCTGCTGCACGACGTGGTCGAGGACTCGGACGAGTTCGACCTGGCCGACATCGAGCGGATGTTCGGCAAGGCCGTGCGCGACACCATCGACGGCCTGACCAAGATCGAGGACGCCGTGGACGAGCATTCCACCCTCCAGGCCGAGAACCTCAAGAAGATCCTGCTCACCCTGGGCACCGACGTCAACGTCTCGCTCATCAAGCTGCTCGACCGGCTGCACAACCTGGAGACCATGTCGGCCATGAAGCCCGACAAGCAGTACAAGAAATCCAACGAGACCCTGGCCGTCTATGCCCCGCTGGCCCATCGCCTGGGCCTCTGGGAGATCAAGAACCGGCTTGAGACCCTGGCCTTCGGTTACGCCAACCCCAGCGAAAGCCAGCAGATGGCCGTCCAGGTCAAGCGGCGGGCCAACAAGGAGGATGAGCTGTTCGAGAGGGTGCGCGCCGAGATAGAGCAGCACCTGCGGGCCGAGGGCTTCGCGTGCGAGGTCTTCCTCCAGAAGAAGTCCTGCTACTCGATCTGGCTGAAGTTGCGCGAAAAGAAGATAGACTTCGATTCCTTGGAAAACTACCAGGCCCTGCGCGTGGTCTTCAAGCCCCGCGACGTCCTGCGCGAGCGCCGCGAGTGCTTCAACATCTACTCGGCCGTGACGGAGCTCTTCGCCCCGAAGAGCGAGCAGTTCCGCGACTGGACCCAGATGGCCCGCGGCAACGACTATGAGGCCCTGCATGGCGGGTTCAGCATCCAAGGCAAGACCATCTTCTTCCAGGTGCTCAGCGAGCGGATGCAGGCCATCAGCCGCCGGGGCGTGCTCATGGAGCGCGAGGGCAAGCTCGGCCGCAAGTCCAACATCCGCGAGTGGATCGACAAGATCCCGCGGGAGCTGGCCCAGTCTGGCGACGCGGCCGGAGCGCTGAGCGACTTCATGAACCACCTGCACACCTCGGACATCCAAGTCTATGACGACGACAACAAGTCGTACCGCCTGCCCAAGGGCGCGACGGTGCTGGACTTCGCTTTCGCCCTGCACACCGAGCTGGGCCTGGAGTGCGTCGGCGGAAGGATCGACAAGCAGCGGGACGTGGGCCGCAGCCACGAGCTGGGCAACTACGACCGCGTCCATGTGGAGCGCGACAAGGGGCAGGAGCCCGAGCACGAGTGGCTCAACATCGTCAAGACCGCGACGGCCAAGACCGCGCTCAAGCGCGCCCTGGCGCTGAAGCGCTCCGACAAGGAGGCCCTGGGCGGCGAGATCTTCGACGGCCTCCTGGCCCGGCTGGGCCAGGCCGACAAGCGCGCGGAGCTGCTCGAGAAGCTCAAGGGCGCCGTGGGGCTTGCCGACGGCAAGGAGCTGCTCTACCAACTGGGCAACAAGTCCGTCCTCGAAAGCGACCTGCTGCCGCACCTGCAGAGCAAGCCCTTGCAGAAGCTCCTGAACATGCTGTTCTCCAAGTCGGAGAACGGCTCGGCGGCCAAGAACGGCAGCGCCGCCCCCAAGGAGCAGGCCATCCTGTCCGACTGCTGCTCGCCCATCTTCGGCGACGACGTGATGGCCTTCCGCCGCCCGAACGGGAGCCTGGTGGTCCACAAGACCAGTTGCGAGAAGGTCAAGCACGAGGACATCGTCCTGGGCAGCACCGTCGTGCCCTTCAGTTGGGACGCCCACGCGCAGCCCAACGCCTTCACGGTGCGGCTGATGGTGGAGGGCTACGACCGCGACGGCCTTACCCACGACCTCACCCAGGTCATATCAAGCAAGTCCGAGAAGGAAAAGATCAAGCTCAAGCGCGTGCACCTGGAGACCAACGACTCCTCCTTCGGCGGATACCTTGACGTGCAGGTGGACAAGGTGGCCATCGTCAAGGACCTGATTTCCAACATCAACCTGGTCAAGGGCGTCAAGAAGGTCTATCGCGACGAGCACCACAACCCCGTCAGAACTTGAACTGCAGCCCGAAGAGCAGCCAGTGGTCCTGGGTCTGTATGACCCGGTCGTCGGTGCTGGGCGGCAGGCTCACGAAGTTGTAGCGGTAGGTCAGCGTCAGGTTGACCTGCTTGCTCAGGGGCGTGGAAAGCTCGGTCTCCGAGCTGATGAGCAGGTCCGCGAAGTCCTGGATGTTGGGCCGGATGAAGGTCATGTGCTTGAGGCGCAGCTTGCCGATGTTCTGCCCGAACTTGGGCCGCAGCGAGAGGCGCAGCTTCTGCACGGTAGAGTCGTTGGTGTAAACCTCGGAGTCGTACTGGATGGCCCCGCTGAGGGAGTAGTTGTATCCCTCGCTCGCCGCGATGAGCCATTTCATGCCCAGCAGCCCGCTCAGGCGCGACTCGACGCCCTGGAAGGTGTTCTGGAACGCGGTGCCGAGCAGGAAGGGCGACAGGGTGCTCTGTGGGCGGTAGTCGAACTTGACGCCGCCCTGCAGCTCGCCGTTGTTCTGGATGTTGTCCAGCTCGCCGTAGGTGGCCGCGTAGAAGGCCGAAAACTCGAACAGGCTGTCAGCGTGCGTGATGTTGCCCTCGGAGGCCAGGTCGAACTTGTCCACGTTGCCCGAGCTGAGCGAGCCGGAAAGACCCACTTCGCCCTTCCACTGCCCGTAGGTGCGTCCGGGAGCGAAAAAAGCCAGCCCCAGCAGGGCCAGCAGGCTCAAAAGTTTGATTCTCATGGTTTTGGGGTGAGGTGTGTTTGTTGTTGGCCCAATTTTCACTCCAGCAGGCCGCGGAGGTTTTGCTTGAGGTCTTCGCCCAGGCCCTGCTTGCCCAGGTCTTCCACGAACTCCTTCCATTTGCCGGAGGCGTCGTTCTCGGCCAGGCAGGCCTTGATCTCGGTCTTGCGCGCCGAGAGGGCCTGCAAGACCACCCGGATGGTCTGGAGCTTCTTGTCCTTCATGGCCTCGATCTGCTCGGGGCTGTACTTGGCCTCGATTTCCGCGTAGAGCGGCTCGACGATGCACTCGCATTTGATGGCGTCGCCGGACTCGTCGCAGTACTGCGCCCGCAGGTCGAGGGCTGTCAGTTGGGTCTCCGAGGATTTGAGGATGCCTCCGTTCCAGAACAGCAGGAAGAAGGTGGCCAGGCCCATGAGGATGAAAAGGCCGATGACCTTGAACATGATGCGGCCCACGGTGCGCAGGATCAGGAAGGCCAGCACGACGGCCACGATGATTCCGATGTAGTTTGACATGGTTGCTTAGAAGTGAGGTAGGGTGTGAAAAATGGGAACGCCAGCCAGTTGGATCCGTGGCGGGGCTAGTAGGTCGAAAGGATTTCCAGGAACTCCTCGTTGGGCGTGATGGGCGAGCCGTTCGAGAACTCGGGCTTGAGGCCGTTGACGAAGTACATGTCGATCTCGCCCTTGTTCTTGGCCTCGACCTTGCCGCGGTACTCGCAGTCGAAGTAGTCCTTGATCCACTTGTAGGTGGCCCCGGAGACGTTGACCCGGCCGGGCTCGCTGGTGGACTCCATGCGGCTGGCGGTGTTGACGGTGTCGCCCCAGATGTCGTAGGCGAACTTGCGCGTGCCAATGACCCCGGCGATGACCGGCCCGGTATGGATGCCCACCCGGAGCAGCCACTCGGGCTCGCCGGCCTCGCGCTTGCGGGCGTTGAAGTCGTTCATGAAGGCCTGTATCTCGAGGCCGGCCAGGGTTACGTCGAAGGGGTTGCTCTTGTTGCGGATGGGCAGGCCTCCGGCGCACATGTAGGCATCGCCGATGGTCTTGATCTTCTCGATGTAGTGCCGGGTGGTGATGCGGTCGAAGGCCTCGAAGCAGACGTTGAGCTCCTTGATGATCTCCTCGTAGGAAAGCTGCTCCGAGATCTTGGTGAAGCTCTTGAAGTCCGTGAAGAGCACGCTCACGCGGCTGTACTTCTTCGGCTCGACGGTGCCCTTGTTCTTGAGCTGCTCGGCGATCTCGTAGGGCAGGATGTTGAGCAGCAACTGGTCCGACTTGCGCATCTCCTCCTGGAGCGAGCGCTTCTGCTCGGCCAGCATTTGAGACTGCATCTCCATCTGCTCGCTCTGGCGGGTGATGCCTTGCAGCAGCTTGAAGAGCGAGAGCGTGGACTTGACCCGCACGAGCATCTCGGTCTTGTCGATGGGCTTGTGGATGAAGTCCGTGGCCCCGGCGTCGAAGGCCTCCTTGAGGTTCTTGAACGAGGTCACCATGATAACGGGCACATCGCGGGTAACGTCCGTCGATTTCAGGTGCTTGAGCGTCTCGATGCCGTCCATCTCGGGCATCTCCCAGTCCATGAGGATCAGGTCGGGCACGTTCTCGATCGCCTGCTCGTAGGCTTCGCGCCCGTTGTTGGCCGTGATGATGTTGTACTTGTCCCGCTCCGAGTTGAACGCGTGCTTGATGATGCCCAAGGTGACGCGGCAATCGTCCGCGATAAGTATGTTGTATTTCATCGATGGCGCTAGGTTTACCGTTTTCCAAATTTACAAATTTCGTACAAAATTGTCCGCCACCGCCAAGCCCTCGCCCCACCGAGGGCCATGAAATGCCCCCTCTTAAATGTCGAATCCAAATTGAAACAGGGCGCTTGGCAATAGGCTCAAATCATTCATTGCGAAACATATAGGTCAGCATTTCTGTGGGGATGTTGAAAAAATAAAAAAATAATTCCGTAAAAAAATATGGCCGTTGCCCCGGCATTTTCTATCTTTCGGCTCTTAAAAAAAAGATAACATCCCGTCTCCCATGTCCTCCTTCTTGGAAGCCCAGCGCCAGAAAGTCTCGAACGGCCTGCTTGTCCAGTCGATGGACGAGCTGCTGGCGGTCTTGGCGCACTACCAGCGCAACTGGGACATCGACCTGGAGACGGTGCGGCACCACGCCCAGGAGCTGGTCCTGCTCAAGGCGCAGCTCGCGGCGGACGCTTCGTCGCAAGACTCCGAGGCCAAGCTGGGGCGCAACCGCGTGCTGGCCTCCTACCTGGGCCTGCTCCGGCAGTTGCAGGAGAACCCCAGCCTGGCGCGCTTCTTCGCCGCGCACGACCGCGCCACGGCCGAGTGGGAGGGCATCAGCTTCCAGCCCGAGCTCGAAAGCCTGCGCCAGTACGCCGAGCGGCACCCCTTCGGGATGCACACGCCCAAGGCCAACGCCCTGGCCTCCAGGCTGGAGCACGAGCTGCGCATGGTCCAGCTCCGCAGCCAGTCGCGGCAGGACGAGCTCGCCTGGGAGCAGGCCCGGCACCAGGACAGCCTGCCCGCCTTCGAGGACTACCTGCGCCAGTTCCCGCAGGGGGCGCACGCCGAGCAGGCCCGCGCCCGCGCCCTGGCCCTCCAGGCACGGGCCGAGCGCCAGCGCCGCCTGGCCGAAGCCTGGGCCGAGGCCCAGCGCCTGCCCGAGGCCGCCGCGCTCCGCCGCTTCGCCGAGCGCTTCCCCGGCACCGAGCAGGCCCGCGAGGCCCTGCTCCAGGCGCAGGCCCTCGAGCGATTCGAGCGCCAGCGCGCCCGCGAGCGCGAGGCCTGGCAGGAGGTGCTGCGCGACAGGAGCCTCGAGGCCCTGCGCCGCTACCTGGTCGAGTTCTCGGAAGGCGCCCACAGCCAGGAGGCCATCGCCCTGCTCACGGACATGGAGAACCGCTCGAAGGCCGGCGCCCTGGGGCAGTCCATCCAGCGCCAGGCCAGCGAGCTGGGCCGGTCCAGCGCCGAGCTCTACCTCTGGGAGCGGGGCTGGTCCGCCGCCTGGCGCGACTTCTTCCTGGGCATGATGGGCGCCTCCAACAGCCTCTCGGACCAGGAGCTGCTCGACCTGGCCCACATGGAGCGCCTCGACTGCTCCAACCTCGACCTGCGCGAGCTCGGCCCCCTGGCGCACCTGCCCCTGCGCAGCCTCAAGGCATCGGCCGCGCAGGTCCGCGACCTCGGGCCCCTGCGCGGCCTGCGCCAGCTCGAGACCCTCGGCCTGGCCTTCAACCCCATCGACGACCTCGGGCCGCTGGCCGGCCTGCCCCTGCGCGCCCTCGACCTCTCGCACACCCTGGTCCGCGACGCCCGCCCGCTGGCGCAATGCCCCAGCCTCGAGCGGCTCGACATCAGCGCCACGCCCATCGCCAGCCTGGCCTTCCTGGCCAAGCTGCCCGCCCTCAAGGCCCTGGTCTGCGACCGAAAGGCCCTCGAGGCCCTGGCCAAGGCCAATTTCCCGAAGAAAATAAAGTTTTCCGGTATTTCTATGGATGAAATTAAAAATTTTAATTCATTGATAAACAATGATTTCGATTTTGAAATTATGATTTTTATCCGATAGATTTTGCTTTCTTAATTTAATTCTTCATTTTTGGCTCATCGGAATAGGCGCGCTCCCGCCTGGCCCCAAGTCAAACCCCATTGAGCCGCATGATGAAACCATTGCCCCAAACCCACGCGACGACGTCTCCTTCCGGGACCGAGGCCGACAGCTTCGACTGGGAGCTGTTTTTCAGGTTCTTGGAGAAAAAAGCCATCGTGCCCATCGTGGGCGACGAGCTGGTGCGGGTGAAGTACGCCGGCCGCTCGTACAGCTTCCTGGAGTACCTGACCCTGAAGCTGCGCGAGCAGACCCACCGCCTCGACGGGCCGACCAGCTTCTTCGACTTCATGGGCCAGAAGCGGGGCGACCGCGTCAACTCGTCGTGGCTGAAGATCATCTACCGCGACATCACCCGCGACATGCTCGACCTGGAGCCCCTGGTCAAGCTGGCCCGCGTCACGGACCTCGACCTCTTCTGCTCCACCACGCTCGACAACTTCCTCTGCCAGAGCCTGGCCCGGGTGCGCAGCAAGCCCGGCCTGGCCAACTGGGTCGATTGCCAGAACATCTCCTTCAGCAGCTCGGCCCGCGGCAGCCGCCTGCCCAGCGACCGCGTCGGCAAGGTCTTCAACCTGTTCGGCTCGCTCGACGCCAAGGACAAGTTCGCCTCCGACGAGAGCGAGCTGCTCGACTTCACCGTGGAGCTGCTCCGCGACAGCCCGCACGCCGAGGCCCTGCGCGGCGAGCTCGACGGCAAGCACCTGCTGGTGCTGGGCGTCCACCTGCCCTTCTACCACCAGGCCCTGCTGCTGCGCGCCCTGGCCCCGGGCAGGCTCCAGAGCCACGAGCAGCTCCGCTTCTTCGCCCTTTCGAACGGCGCCGACGAGCTGGCCCGCGTCTTGGGCGAGGACCATCCGCAGCGCTTCCGCAGCGACCGCCCCGACGTGGCCGTGGCCTTCGTCGAGGAGATGTACGAGCGCTGGCTGCTGCGCAACAGCCAGAAGACCAAGCGCAAGTACAGGGGATACGTCCACCTTTCGTTCGCCCAGGCCGACAGCCAGGCCGCCAGCCAACTGCGCTTCCTGCTCGAGCAGAACGGCGTGGAGGTCGTCCTGACCGACCACCAGGCCGCCCTCAGCCTGGCCGAGGACGCCCTCAAGCGGCGCCTCGACCAGCGCGTCAAGGACTGCGCCATCTTCCTGCCGCTGGTCTCGGAGAAGGCCCTCGACGAAGGCCCGGCCGGGCTGTTCCGCCAAGAGCTGGGCGTGGCCCATTCCAGGGCCATCTTCTCGCTGGCCGAAGACCAGGCCACCGACTTCATCATCCCAAAGTTCTTGGGTAAATTGATGCCCACCGATCCTCGCGTCCCTGACTTCCTGACTTTCCGAGATGCCAAGATTTTAGAAGATTTCCAAATCATCGAACTTGTAACTCGAAAATTGGTTTTGCTGGATTAGTTTTTTTTTTGATATTTTCGCCCTTCGCCAGGGAATACGCGTTTTCGCTTTCTTTGCGCGTAAATTTTCGTATTTTTGAAAAAAAAACGTAATGGAAGTCAAAGTAACCGTTGACAACGAAAGTCCGTACATGGGCCTCGACGCCTTCGAGGAGCAATACAAGGACTTTTTCTTTGGTAGGGACAAGGAGGTCAACGAGCTGCTTTCGCTGGTCGATCGCAATGTTACGACCGTGCTGTTCGGCAAATCGGGCCTGGGCAAGACCTCCTTGCTCAAGGCGGGCCTGATCCCCAAGCTGCGCAAGAAGTACTTCCTGCCCATCTTCCTGCGGGTCAACTTCAACGACGCCGACTACCCGCCGCTGGACCAGGTGCGCGACGCCCTGGAGGAGCACATCCAGCGGGTGGACCCCGAGGTCAAGCCCTACCTGCCCGACACCACCCTCTGGGAATACCTCCACGCCTCCAAGATCCTGGGCGGCTTCGTCCGGCCCATCCTCATCTTCGACCAGTTCGAGGAAATCTTCACCATCGGCCGCAACAACCCCAAGCGCGTCAACGAGCTGGTCAGCGCCCTGACCAACCTCATCGAGAACCAGATCCCCATCTCGGTGCAGGAAAAGTACGCCGACCTCGAGATCCCCTTCGACTTCGACGTCCAGAACTTCCGCATCGTCTTCAGCCTCCGCGAGGACTACCTGCCCCAGCTCGAGAACCTCCAGGCCTTCATCCCCAGCCTGCGCAAGAGCCGCCTGCGCCTGCTCCAGATGAACCGCGCCAACGCCATCGACGCCGTTTACAAGCCCGGGCGCCACATCATCGACCGCGACGTGGCCGAGAAGCTCGTGGACAAGATCCTCTCGAAGACCTACGTCAACTTCTTCGTGGACGAGACCGGCGGCGACATCTGGGAAAACCACAAGGTCGAGCCTTTCCTGCTCAGCCTCATCTGCTTCCAGGTCAACGAGACCCGCGTCAAGCAGTACCAGTCGAAGATCAACATCGACCTGGTCAACAAGGTGGACATCCAGCAGATCATCAAGAACTTCTACCACCGCAGCACCCACGACATCGGCCCCGAGAGCAAGAAGATCCTCGAGAACAGCCTCCTGACCCAGGACGGCTACCGCAAGCTCCAGAGCAAGAGCGACCTGCTGCTGCGCTCGGGCATCGGCGAGGACGACATCAACAAGCTCATCAACCGGCGCATCGTCCGCAACGAGATCTGGAACGGGCGCGAGCACCTCGAGCTGATCCACGACGTGCTGGTGCCCGTGGTCAAGGACAGCCGCGACAAGCGCATCGAAGAGGAGCGCGAGCGGGCCGAGCAGGAGAAGATCCTGGCGGTGCAGCGCAAGGCCGAGCAGGAGCGCGACGAGCAGGAGCGCCGATTCGAGCAGGAACGCCGCGAGCAGAAGGCCGCCAGCGCCAAGCGCAAGAAGACCTTCAGCATCGCGATGGCTTTCGCCTTGATGGTGGCCGGAGCCTTGGCCTTCGGCTACCTCAACGCCAACCAGCAGCGCAAGCTGGCCGACCTCAACCTGGTCAAGGCCAACGCCAACCAGCTCGCGGCCATGGCCGTCATCACCATCGAGCGCGACCCCACCCAGGCCTTCCGCCAGGCCGAGCGGGCCTTCCGCATGGATTCCTCGAGCCAGGTGGCCCGCTGGGCCGTGGTCAAGAGCTTCTACCAGCGCGCCTTCTACAACGTCATCGCCCGAACCAACGCGCAGGACATCGCGGCCATCGACGTCTCGCAGAAGCAGAAGCTCGTGGCCTTCGCCGTGGGCAACCGCCTGGTCCTGGCCGACTTCGACGGCCGCGAGGTCCACTCGGAGAACGCCTCGCACCTGGGCGCCATCACCGCCGTGGCCTTCTCGCCCTCGGGCGACTTCTACGCCACGGCCGGCTCCTCGGGCGAGATCAAGGTCTGGCAGACCCGCGACCACATGAACGCCAGCGTGATGAACGCCCACAACGAGGGCGCCCTCGGCCTGGTCTTCAACGCCGCCGGCGACCGCATCCTCAGCTTTGCCCGCGACAACAAGGTCGTGGTCTCCAGCATCGACGGCAACATGCTCCTGGTCTTGTCCGAGCACACCAACAACCCCGTGGCCGCCGTCTTCACCCCGCAAGGCTACGCCAGCGCCGGCCTCGACCGCAAGCTCATCTTCTACGACCCCCAGGGCAAGCCCCTGAAGTCCATCTTCCTGGCCTACCAGCCCACCGACATGGTCGCCGACTCGGCCGGAAACCTCTGGGTGGCCGACAAGGGCGGCGCGCTGACCCTCTACGACCCCTCGGGCGAAATCCGCGGCGCGACCCAGTTCGACCTGCGGTTCAACGACCTGGCCATGCTCGCCGACGGCTCTCTCCTCGCGGCCTGCTCCGACAACAGCGTGCTGCTCTTCGACTCGCTCTTGCAGGTCCGCCAGGAGTTCAAGGGGCACGATGGCGAGGCCTCGCTCGTGGTGGCAACGCCCGACGCCCGACACATCTTCTCCACCGGCCGCGACCGCGCCCTGCGCCACTGGATGACCGGCCAGGAAAAGGTCATCCTCCGAACCGGGCAGAAGCTCCTCTACGCCATTTCGGACCACTCGCACGACAACATCCTCGTCGGGGTCGAGAACACCCTCACCCTCTGGGACGTATCCGGGCAAAGCCCCACCAAGGGAACCACCTTCGAAGGCCACAGCCTCGACATCGTCTATGTGGACTACTGCCCGGCCACCAACCGCTTCGCCTCGGCTTCGGTGGACAACTCGGCCATTGTCTGGGACAGCCTCGGCAAGCCCGCCCGCGTCTTCGAGCACCCCGGCATCGTTTACTCGGCCCTCTTCAACCGCGAGGGAACCCGCCTGCTCACTTCCTGCCAAGACCACTCCGCCAAGGTCTGGGACATCCAGACGGGCGAGCTGCTCCAGACCTACCCGCACGGCGCGCCCCTGTTCAAGGCCACCTACTCGCCCGACTCGCGCATGGTCCTGACGGCCTGCATGGACGACGTGGTGCGCCTCTGGAACGAGAACGGCGACACCCTGGCCACCCTGCCCAGCATCCACTCCAGCCTGGTTACCGACCTGGTCTTCGCCCCCGACGGCAAGCACTTCGCCTCCGCCTCCTGGGACATGTCCGCCAAGGTCTGGAGCATCGACACCGTGGACAACCGGCTCAGCGTCAGGCAGGTGGCCTACCTGAGCGGGCACAGCGGGCGCCTGACCGGGGTGTTCTTCTCGCCCGACGGCAAATGGCTGCTCACCTCCAGCGAGGACGGCGCCGTCAAGCTCTGGGACATCAACGGCAACGAGCTGGTCTCCTTCGACTTCCACTCGAGCATGCCCGTCCACAGCGCCAACTTCACCGAAGATGGGCACTACATCCTCTCGGTGGGCCGCGACGAGACCATCCGCAAATGGCCCGTCTCGCCCCAGGAGATCATCCGCCAGGTGGACGCCCAAGGCCTGCTCGGCCCCAACTGGCGCCTCGAAGACGATGCCACCCTGGGGGGGAGCCGCTGACCGCGGGGAGGGCTTTTTGCCTTGCCCCCGCTTTCATGGGTGAGGTAGGCGAGCATTTCGTGGGTTGCTGTCGGCCGTTAGCGATGGGGGCTCGGTTGCCACAAAAAATCGAACCTACACCCATTGCGCAAGCGTTGCCCAGTTTCCGAGCTCGAATGTCAAAGCGGGACAAGCCGGGGTATTCATTCTTTCCGTGGCCTGCGCAATTCCACCCAATTTCCTGCAAGCGCAGCCTACTTGACCATCCCAGCCATGCGAGCCCTCCGTGCCCAATCCGCCCCGCCGTCCCGCGTCAGACCAGAAAAACTCTTCCTGATGCTTGCCCCCCAATTTTTTTTCTGTAAATTTGGTTCTGGCGATTTTCAGCTTCCTGGAGAACAGCTTTCGCCTCGAGATTGAAAATGTTCGGGGCACTGTTGTTCTGTAGGTGGAATTTTTTTTTGGGGCCGGAATCGAATCTTGGGCAAGCAATGCCATTCGTTGCGATCAGAATTTTCACCCCTTCTCAACGCTCGCGCCAACACTTATCTTGAAAACAATAAAACTCAAAATGGGTATAATAATTTCAGAAGTTCGTATCAAAAACTTTCGTTCATTAAAAGATTTGAAAGTAAAGTTGTCGCCAAACATCACATTGTTGGTAGGCATGAACAATGCAGGAAAAACAACATTCCTTCGTGCCTTGAATATAGCACTGAACACCGACAGGCATTTCATTGGTAAAGAGGATTTGTTTATCAATAAAAACGGCGAGGAGTTACCGCCAGACGATAGGATAATTCTGATCGACATTAAGATTATTCCCTCTGACGGAAAAAGCACTTTTGAAGAGTGGGCGAATGATTTTGGAGTGGATATTTCGAGCGATGTAAGTGGAACCGAGTTTTTTGCGTATCGAACAAAGATTGACTTCTCGGAAAACAGATACTTTTCCCAACTGAACAGATATAAAATTGTTGATTGGGAAAGTGGAAATGCAGACGAATTCGAAAACCTAAAAGCCGATATATCCAATATCCCTTTTTATTTTATTGATGCACAGCGCGATTTAAATGAAGAAACAACCAAACGGACATCAGATTTTGGAATTCTTGCGGGCAAGGTGAAATACGATGACGCAATAAAGGCGGAATTGGAAGACCAATTGAAAATCCTCAACGACAAAGCGGTTGCAGATAGCCCGGTGTTAAAAAAGTTGCACGAGAGCTTAGATAGACTGAACAGAACAGTTCAGAATAGCGGAGGAGGAGTTGAAATTACCCCTTTCCCAAAGAAAGTACGAGATTTAAGCAAAGGAATGAAAGTTCATTTTCAAGACGGGGAATCCGATTCTTTCAGTCTTGAATATCACGGCATGGGGACAAGAAGCTGGGCTTCATTGCTTACATTCAAGGCAAAAATTGAACAGTTTGAAGATGAACACAAGGAAGAAAACAAACCGTTCCACCCTTCTCTTGGATTGGAAGAACCAGAAGCTCATTTGCACCCTAACGCACAACGTCAGGTTTACAAACAACTTAAAGACATTAAAGGGCAAAAAATAATCAGCACGCATTCACCCTACATCGTTCAACAAGCTGATTTGAGTGAAATAAGGCATTTTAGCAAAAAAACAGATGAGACTATTGTAGGCGAAGTTGTTAGTATTTATGACATAAAGCTAAGAACTCTCATTGGTGATTTGAATTTAACCCCGGACAGTAATAAAAACAGAATATCATCTCTCGAAAAAGAAATTAAAGGAGTAAATGATACAAAAAGAGAATTTATAAGAAAATATAGGAGTAGAGCAGGAAAAATTCTTGGAGATATTTTATTTTCAAGATGTGTTATCTTATGTGAAGGTGAAACAGAAGAACAAGCTTTGCAATTATGGGGTATGAAATATTTCGGACAGCCATTATCAAATCACGGTATAGATATTCTAGGGGTTGATGGCTTCACTAATTATATTCCCTATGTAAGTATTTTATCTTCTTTTGATATAAATTGGTTCATTTTCAGTGATGGAGAAGATGTAACGATTGATAGCTTAATTGAGGATATATTACTTCTTGATAATAAATTCCACAGTTTAGCTAATATTTTTGCTTTGCCATCTAAACAAAACTTTGAAGAATATATCTATGAAAATTATCCAATCGAAGTAAAAAAAGCAAAAGCTAAATATGAATTGGAGAACTGGAAAGATAAACCCGAATATGTTGAAATTGAAACTTCAAAAATTCAAAGCGAAAATGATGAAGAAGTGCTTAAATTTATGAAAAACCACAAAACTAAATTTGTACCATACTATGTCGATGAGATTTCCAAAATTGATAACATAAAAAAAGTTATACCACCGCTAATTTTGGAATTATTTGATAGCATCTCAGTTGAGTATTCACATATTGAACCTCGTTACATTAAACTTGATTTATTGTTAAATATACTTGAAAACATCAAAGATAATGCAAACACTTAGTAAAGAGCAAAGTGCAATCGTTGATGACTGGGTTGCTCATCAAGGGGCAATGCTTGTATCTGCATCTGCCGGCAGTGGCAAGACACGTATATTGACAGAATGCGTTCGTCGGTTGATTGAAGATAGTCCCAAAGATAGAAGCAGAATTTTATGCCTTACATTTACCAACAAAGTCGCAGACGAGATGCTCGAACGTCTCAAAAAGGTAAAAGGTGTGAAAGAGCGTTCCTTCATCGGAACAATACACGCCTTTGGATTAGAAATACTCAAGTCATATCGGCATGAGTTGAATTATTCTGAAATGCCTCATATCATTGAAAGAGAAACGGACAGAAAAGAAATACTCAAAGATGTATTTATTCAGAATGCAATATTGCAACCTCATATTCTTAATGTTCCGGAAGATTTTAAAACTCATCTAGCAGGTGAACAAAGGTTACAAGAGCACCAAATAAATTTATTAACCAATACCTTAGCTTGGATTGGAAAACAAAAACAGAAACTGATTTATGTAGATGAAGAAACCACAGAAATAGAAGGGTTGGACGAAAAATATTTTACAGTCTTTAAACAATATAATATCCAGCTTAGGAATCAACAACTTATTGAGTTTGACGACATATTGTTGTTCGCGTGGAAATTACTTGAAAAGCCAAGTATTGCATCAATCTATCAACGACTGTACAAATATATGCTTATTGATGAAGCACAAGATTTAAATTTTGCCCAATATCAATTTATTAAAGCTCTATGCGGTGATAAGCTAACCAATATTTTAATGGTTGGCGATAGCAACCAGGCAATACATGGATATGCCGGAGCGAGCAAAAAGTATATGTTCGAGGAGTTTGTTAAAGATTATTCGGCACGACAAAGTAGAATTGAAAAGAATTACAGGTCATCAAAAGCAGTCCTTCAAACTGCGAATCTATTGATTGATCAAGAAATTGAACACGCTGAAAATCAACATTTTGAAGGTAAAGTTGAAATTAGAAGTTTTGAAACAGAAAGCAAAGAAGCCAACTGGATTGTTGGAAAAATTCAATCACTCTTGCAAATCACCAGCGAAGAATTTGACGGAAGAGTTACTCTCGAAAAAATTGCTGTTCTGGCACGAAATAAATTTGTATTCAAAGAACTTCAAAGGCAATTTGATGAGGATGATTTTCTCCAAAACAAATATCATGTAAGGAAAGGGAATGATGCAATTGATCCGGTGTCAACCATTATGAAAATATTTGATAGAGGGACAAGGATTATTGCAAATCATCAAGGCATTGTGTATTGGAATCAACTCAAAGAAATCTTACAAGTTAACAATATAGAATTAAGCGATTCTGGGTTTGATTCTCTCATAAGTTTGAAGGAGAAAATAGCATCAAGTTCGCAAGCAATTGACATTTCTTCATATGAAATTCTTTTGGGTGCATGGAGAAAAATTGACAAAGATATATCTAATCTTCAAGATGCTTTGCAATACATTAACAATGCCTTATCAAATTTTAGTGATGAAAACGAAAGAGCTAATGTCATGTCAGATATAAATGAATGGACAGAGGCTTGGAATGCTTATTTAAGGAACTCTTCAAACCGAAGTTTGGCTGATTTCAGACGTTTTACGGCATTGGGTTTTAACAAACCCAATCAAGAAAAAGGATTGACATTGGCAACAGTTCATGCTGTAAAAGGACTGGAATTCGACATTGTTTTCCTAATGGGCATGAACCAGGGAACTTTTCCTGATTATAGAGCACTAAGAGCAAATGGAAAGGCAATGGAAGAAGAGAAGAATAATGTATATGTTGCTGTTACAAGAGCAAAAAGGCACATTTATATTAGTTTTCCTCGGGTGAAAATGATGCCATGGAATGACATGAAAGCACAAAAAAAATCTACGTTCTTAACTGGGTTTAGCATTATTGAAACATGATTCAAATATCATCGGCCGAGAATTGCTTGTTTCTGCACAGCGTATGGATAGGCGCCACCCGAACGGGGCAGGAATCAAGTGCTTGGACGAAAGATTTATATTACAGATTGTTTGAGGAAGGCGTGTGTATTTTGAAAGTGGAATAATATCGTTTCATTCAAATTGGTTTCGCTTTATTCAACTTGCCCCATCAAGTCTGGTTGCGGAAGAAGCCAGGGCGGCGCGCCTTGTCTTCTTTCGCATTTTTCCCATGAAGGCGCTTCCAATAAAAGATCCTCCCGCGCGACAAGCGCCTTCGAAAATGAAAAACCCCAGGCGTTTGGCCTGGGGTTTCTGGGGGAAGCTGGTGGGAATTACTGGGCTCGAACCAGTGACCCTCTGCTTGTAAGGCAGATGCTCTGAACCAACTGAGCTAAACTCCCGATTTTTGGCTTCCTATATTTGTGGGAATTACTGGGCTCGAACCAGTGACCCTCTGCTTGTAAGGCAGATGCTCTGAACCAACTGAGCTAAACTCCCGTCTGCTTTTCTCGAAAAGCGGATGCAAACATAGGCTTTATTTTGAAATCCACAAAGCCTTTGGCTGAAAAAAGAAAGATTTTTTTTTCGAGGCGAAAGGCGGCCGACCCATGATTCCGCTCTTGTCCTTCTAATTTCATGGATCCCAAGGTTCTGGCAGTTCCGGGCAGTCGGGGTCGTCGAGCATCGCGAGCAGGTCGGCCACCAGGAAATTGCTCCCGCCGACGAAGATGATGTCCGCGGACGTGGACTGGGCCATGAGGAATGAGAGGGCTCTCCAGGGCTTTTCCGTGGACAGGCAGTGGCGGACTAGGCGCTCGGCGGCCGCTTCGAGCTCGAGGGCGGGCACCGAGCGTGGGTTGCTGGCCTGGGTTACGACCAGCCCCGCGCGGGCGGGCAGCAGGCCCAGGATCTTGTCGATTTCCTTGCCTTGGGTGAGGCCCAGGATGATCCGCAGCCTTCGGTCGCGGGGCAGGAGGGCGAGCTGCCGGGCCGCGGCTTCGAATCCCTCGGCGTTGTGGGCCGTGTCGAAGATGACCGTGGGCCTCCGCCGCACGATCTGCCAGCGCCCGCGCAGGCCCGTGGAAGCCGCTGCCCGCGCCAGCCCGTCGCGCAGGTGCTCGTCGCTGAGCGCGAGGCCGCGGTGCTGGCGCAGCAGCTCGAGCGTGGCCAGCACGACCCGCAGGTTCGCGATCTGGTAATGGCCTGCGAGGTCCAGGTCCAGCTCCAGCTCGCCTTGCGGGCGCCGCCAGCGGAAGCGCTGTCCCTCGAAGCCTTGCTCGACGGCCTCGAGCTCGATGGCCCGCGCGGCCTCGAGCAGGGGCGCGCCTTGGCGCTGTGCCGCCGCGCGCACCACGTCCATCGGCCCGGCGGGCAGGTCGCCGACGGCCACGGGCACGCCGGGCTTGATGATGCCGGCCTTCTCGGCGGCGATCTGCTCGAGGGTGTCGCCCAGCAGGTCCATGTGGTCCCAGCCGATGGTGGTGATGGCGCAGGCTTCCGGTTCCACGATGTTCGTCGCGTCCAGCCGCCCGCCCAGTCCGGTCTCAATCACGGCCCAGTCCACGCCTTCCTGCTGGAAGTGCCAGAGCGCCAGGCCCAGGCTCAGCTCGAAGAACGACGGCCGCCGCTCCCTGGCCCAGGCGTGGTGCGCGCCCACGAACTCGGCCACCCGCTCGGGCGCGACCATCTGGCCGTTGACCCGCGCCCGCTCGCGGAAGTCGGTCAGGTGGGGCGAGGTGTGCAGGCCCACCTTCAGCCCGGCGGCCTGGAGCACAGCCGCCAGCATGTGCGCGACCGAGCCTTTGCCGTTGGTGCCCGCCACGTGGATCACGCGGTAGGAGCGCTGCGGGTGGCCCATCCTTTCGGACAGCTCGAGCATCCTTTCCAGGCCAGGCTTGTAGGCCTTTTGGCCGCTGAGCTGGTAAACGGCCAGCTCTCCGAACAGAAACTCCAAACTTTCCGGGTAAGTCATCGGTAGCGAAGGTTTTGTCTGACAATGCGATGGGCGAAGGCTTGGCACGAATGCCATTTTTCCTTCGGTTTTGAGCCGGAAATTTGCTAACTTTATTGGAAGACGCCAAGCCTCGAAGGCCTTTTTGGCCCAAAAACCCAAACCATTAGCGCGATGAAAAAGATATTCGTCCTTGACACCAACGTGCTGCTGCACGACCACATGGCGATTTACCATTTTGAGGAAAATGACATCGTCATCCCCATCACGGTCCTCGAAGAACTGGACAAGTTCAAGAAGGGCTCCGACATGATCAACTTCCAAGCCCGCGAGTTCATGCGCGAGCTCGACCGCATCTCGGGCGACATGATCAACGGGGGCATCGCCCTGGGCAAGGACCGGGGCACGCTTTTCATCGAAACCGGGAAGCCTTTCTCGGAAGAGATGAAGGCCTCCTTCATCGAGCCTTCGGCCGACCACCGCATCCTGGCCGTGGCCGACTTCTACCGGAAAAAACATCCTGAAACGCAGGTCGTCCTGGTGACGCAGGACATCAACTTCCGCATGAAGGCCAAGAGCCTGCACATCATGGCCCAGGATTACCAGACGGGCAAGGTGCAGAGCATCAAGGATTTCGAGGATCCCTACCTGGTCATCAACAAGGTCGCGGACGCCGCCATTTCCAAGCTCTACGCCAAGGAGGACGAAGGAATGCCCATCGACAAGCTGGACCTGGAGACAACGGTCAAAGACCGCTACTTCGTCCTCGACACGGGAACCGCCAACGCCCTGGTCCACAACGACGTGGAAAAAGGCATCGTCTCGCGGGTCGAAAAACGCCGCGCCTACGGCATCTATCCGCGCAACGCCGAGCAGGCCTTCGCCATCGACGCCCTGATGCGCCCCGACATCAAGCTCGTTACCATCATGGGCAAGGCCGGCACCGGCAAGACCCTCCTGGCCCTGGCCGCGGCCCTCGAACAGCGGCACGACTTCCAGCAGATCTTCCTGGCCCGCCCCATCATCCCCCTGGGCAACCGCGACATCGGCTTCCTGCCCGGCGACGCCAAGGACAAGATCGGCCCCTACATGCAGCCGCTTTTCGACAACCTCTCGGTCATCAAGCACAAGTTCAAACAGCAAAGCCCCGAGTTCCACAAGATCGAGGAGATGCTCAAGACCGAGAAGCTGCTCATCTCGCCCCTGGCCTACATCCGCGGCCGCAGCCTTTCGAACGTCTTCTTCATCGTCGATGAGGCCCAGAACCTCACCCCGCACGAGGTCAAGACCATCATCACCCGCGCCGGCGAAGGCACCAAGATGGTCTTCACGGGCGACATCCAGCAGATCGACTCGCCCTACCTCGACGCCAAGTCCAACGGCCTGTCCTTCCTGACCGACAAGATGCAGGGCCAGAGCCTGTTCGCCCACGTCAACCTCGTCAAAGGCGAGCGCAGCCACCTGGCCGACCTGGCCAGCACCCTGCTCTGAGCCGACAATGCCCTCCTCGGAAACTTTCCAACGAGGCGGCCAGCCACTTGGAAACGTTTCTGCGCTGGGCGGGTTCTCGGCTGGACCCTTTTCTCTGCGAGACCCCCCAACCCCCTGAAAGGGGGAGTAGGACGCTACGCCGCGGAAAAAGCCACTGTTCAGGGGGGTTGGGGTTCTTTTCGAGCACATTTGCACGGCGGGCTAAAGCCCGCCGCAATTGATAAGGTCATGCCTCGGCCAGCCCCGAAGGGGCGGCTTTGTACGGCGGGCTAAAGCCCGCCGCAATTGATGAGGTCATGCCTCGGCCAGCCCCGAAGGGGCGACATGATTGTAGAAAGCGGATCCATCCCAAAAAAGCAAGCCCCGAAGGGGCGAAACAGCCGCGAGGATGACCCAATTGAAATCGCTGCCCATCGAGGCGCGGATCATGCCACCCCTTCGGGGTTCCGATTCCAACCAGCGCGCGCCATCCTACAATCATGTCATCCCTTCGGGATTCGCCCGGCATCCCCAGCGCAAGAAAATCAATTGCGGCGGGCTTCAGCCCGCCGCGGCGATGGCCAGCCCCGAAGGGGCGGCATGATTGTAGAAAACCGATTCACCCCAAGAAAACAAGCCCCGAAGGGGCGAAACAGCCGCAAGGATGACCCAATTGAAATCGCTGCCCATCGAGGCGCGGATCAAGCCACCCCTTCGGGGTTCCGATTCCAACCAACGCGCTTCATCCTACAATCATGCCATCCCTTCGGGATTCGTCCGGCATCCCCAGCGCAAGAAAATCAATTGCGGCGGGCTTCAGCCCGCCGCGGCGCATCATGCCATCCCTTCGGGATTTCGCCCGGCATCCCCAGCGCAAGAAAATCAATTGCGGCGGGCTTCAGCCCGCCGCGGCGCATCATGCCATCCCTTCGGGATTTCGCCCGGCAT
>JFJP01037836.1_pt1 | contig 22021 bp, 18 predicted proteins | sample 431651 | NCBI WGS metagenome assembly JFJP01 (sample SAMN02602958, study PRJNA72255) | Microbial mat metagenome, whole genome shotgun sequencing project. | biome: fresh water; feature: sink hole; material: water; isolation source: purple microbial (photo- and chemosynthetic) mats found in...
CGAATTATCAATTTCCTTGTTCGGCGGGGGCTCCGCCTGCGTTTTAGGTATGAGGCACAGCCTCATGGCATATATTAAGCCGAGGCGGAGCCTCGGCTTAACGGGTCATGCTTCGACAAGCTCAGCGTCCATTCTGTTCCTTGTTCGGCGGGGGCTCCGCCTGCGTCGTATATATCCCAGCAGGCTTCGCCTGCGTTTTAGGTATGAGGCACAGCCTGATGGCATATATGAAACCGAGGCGGAGCTTCGGCTTAACGGGGAATACGTTTTACACAGGGCGTTGCCCTGTGCTAATGCTTACGCCCCTTCTGGGCTTTTTACGGGTATTCTTCATTATCAATTATCAATTATCAATTCTCCATTAATCCCTTGTTCGGCGGAGGCTCCGCCTGCGTTTTAGGCATGAGGCACAGCCTCATGGCATATATGAAGCCGAGGCTCTGCCTCGGCTTAACGGGGCAACATGGATATACAATCGTCAATAATTATAAAAATTCTCGTAACCTATGCCCAGGTCAAACCTGCCGTAGGAGATGGCTACAGGCTCGTTTTGCAAAAAGGTTTTGAAATTGAAATAGCCCGAGAGTATGATGCGCATGGCTTCCTCGTCGATGTAGAGGCGCTGCACCCGGTTAAATTTTATTTCGCCCTCTATTATTTTCAGTACCTGCGTCACACCGTTCATTTTGAGGGTTACTGAACAACCCAAGTCCTTCAGATTTATGGTTTTCCCATCCAATTCTACCAAATCCCAATTGGTGGCCAGTGGATAGCCTTTTATAGAAAAACGCATGTCTACGCTCTCGTTGCCCATTCGTCCTTTCAGTATGAGGTGCAAAGTATCGGTATTCACTATTATTTTAGCAGGAATTTCATCGTTTGTAGATACAAAAGGCTTGCGGTCGATGTACGCCCCAAAGGTATTGTAACCCCACTCTGAGTATATGGGCAAGCCCGGGTAATATGGGTCTTGAATGAAAACGGACTCAGTAAGTTCGAAGTCGTCGGTGCTGCAAGATTGGAATAGAAATACGGCAAAAACGAGCAAATATATATGTTTTAGTTTTTTCATGATTTGGTTTTTTTAATTGGATTTATTGAGCGAAAATTGCAACGAGCCCTTCAGACCACCATAATTACGGACATGCATGAGCGAGAAATTATTGTCGGACATATAAAACGAAGGAAGAAAAACCTCCAGCACAAGATTGGTTTTGTTGGGTTTTCCAACTTTCAGACCGAGCGAACTATAAAAAGAGGAATAAAAATCGCCGGAAGTAGCTCCCATGCTTTTCAGGATTTCTTTCTCATACACTTTCATATTTGATTGCTGAAAATCGATGGTGGTTTCATTTTTAATCATGAATGCGCTAAACTCTGCGCCTGCTTTCACAAACAAGCCAAATTCTTTGAACTGCAGGGGTACAAATGTCATTTCTACCGGAATGCATATCATGTTTTTGATTTCGTTGATGGACTTTACGCGTGCAAATTTGGTATCGCTGTTGAGCATGCTATACCTGAGGTACACAAAGTCGGCAGTGCTGGAACTCTGCCCCGAGACTTCGCTGGTGAAAACAATAAACCTGAGCCCCGAGGACAATCCTGTTTTGAGCTTGGTACTGAACAGCTCGTACCTGAGGCCGGCGAAAAATCCGATGTTGGAGCTGTTTACTTCTCCATCTGACGATTGGTCGACGTAGTAGGAGCTGAGGTTTTGACGGATGGCAATGCCATCTTTCATATCGCCGTTGGGGAACAAAAATCCTCCCTCGGCATGCACAAAACCATTAAAGCTGCGTGTTTGCTTTACGAGCGTGTCCTGCGCATACAAGTTCGCCACAAGCGAAATCACCAAGGACATGGTAAGTAATAATTTATTCATATAGGTTGCATTTTGATTGAAAGAATGAAGAGTAAAATGCGGTCCAAAAAGTTGCGTCATTGCGTATAAAAAACTCAATTTGCAATATGGTGACGCACCATGAAGTGGCAAATATCGATAGGGAATGAAAGTTTAAAACCGGGGGTTTTTGGTACGCAGATTCTTAGTAATGCGAATGGCCGGGTGGGCAAATATATTATAGTTTCAAAAAAAATCGACACAAAAACATGCCATTACAACGATACGATATTATTCTTAAGGGCAAATTTTATCATTTCCACAGTACTTTTAAACTCAAACTTTTGCATGATGTTATTTTTGTGGGTTTCTACGGTTCGTATGCTGATGTTTAGTTTATCAGCTACCTCGTTGTTAGAAAAACCCTCGACATAAAGTTTCAGAATTTCTTTCTCGCGCAAGGTCAATGAGTATTTCTTGTTGTGTTCTGAACTCGTTCCTTTTTTAGCGTTAGAAAGATACGATTTCATGATATTTTTCGAAATACTAGGCGCGTAATACTCATCGCCGCCAAAAATGGTTCGTATGGCCTCCAAAAGCATTTCTTTGTTGGTGTCTTGTTTCGGCAATATGCCTTTTGCCCCGGCCTTTATGGCATTCAAAATATAATCTTCGGTATTGTACATAGATAAAATTAGAACCTGGGTGGGGATTTTCATGTCCGAAATCATTTGAGTGAGTTCAATACCGGTAATATCTGGCATAGAAATATCGCTGATGACAATATCGGGCAGTTTGTTTTGAATCATTTCCAATGCTTTCCTCCCATTGGCGGCACAACCCACAAATTCGATATCGTCTTCGTCGGTGAGCATGTTTTTTACACCATCTAGTATAATCTGGTGATCATCAACCAACATTACTTTTATTTTTGCCATGCGTGTTTATTCATTAATCATTGCTTTTACGCGTAGAGTAGTGCCTTTACCTACAGAGGTTTCCACGTCAAAAGTACCGTTAAGCAATATACTTCTTTCACGTATATTAAACAGCCCCTTGCCGAGTCCCAAATTATTGGTATTGTATTCAAACCCCTTTCCATTGTCTTCTATCATCAAAATTAAATTCTGAGAAAACTCGGTAAGTTGAATATGAATTTCTGTGGCTTCAGCATGTTTAATAACATTGTTGAGCGCTTCCTGCACTATACGATATAAGTATATTTTAATGCGTTGGTTCAACATGTTGAAATTTCCGAAAGCCGAAAAATCGATCATGATATTTGTATTTTTTTGCACCTGATTGCAAAGGTTTTCCAATGCATTTTCAATTGTAAATTCTAGTATACCGGCAGGTGCCAGATCGTATGAGATACGCCTGAGTTCGTCGATGGAACTACTGATCTGGCTTTTTAAATCGTTAATTTTATTTTCGTCCAGGTTTTCTTTTTTGCTACTCATATTTTCGAGTCTCATTTTCACAGCTATGAGTTGTTGAGCAAGCCCATCGTGCAATTCGCGCGAAATCCGGTGTCGTTCAAATTCTTGCCCATCATACAGTGCTGAAACTCGTTTGGCTTTTTCGTCTAAAAGTTCTTGTGTATTTTTCTTAATATTTTCGGTCATCTGATTGAATGTGGAAGCCAGCACTCCAAATTCGTTTTCTGACTGAATATCTACTTTTTCATCAAAATTGCCTTCACCTATTTTGTCGGCGGCATTTTTCAATTTCACAATCGGAACTATGATATCGTTGCTAATGACTTGTGCAATGGAAAAAATAAGAATAAGTATGATGACGGAAACAAAAATAAGGTCGTTGCGCAAATTGGTAATCGGTTTTATTACTTTCTCGGTGTAATTATCATTAATTTCGTTTTCAGTGATATAATCCGATTGCAAATGTTGGTGTGCAAGAAGCAATAATGCGTTTTTGGCTTTAAAATATGAATAAAAACCGATGATAGAGAGCGACGAAATGCCAACAATCACATACAGAAGCATGAATTTTTTTATAATCGACTTTTTGAACACTTATCAATGTTGAAAATGGTTATTACTCTGGTAAAATTAAAATAATATTCGAAGTCTTGTAAAAAAAAATGGCTGAACAAGCTTCAACCATTTTTTCAACATTTTGCTCTTTGAACAAAAGCAATTCAATATTTCCTAAACAACACCGTCGTCGTAAGCTTTTTCGCCGTGTATAGAGTTGTCGAGTCCCATTTGTTCTTCGGCAGCCGAAACTTTCACCGGAGTTATTTTATTGATAATAATGAGCATGAGGTAAGTAAATACAAAACCGTAAGCAGATGCAAGCGCAACGGCAACCAATTCTTTTACAAAGAACATTCCACCACCGTAAATAAGGCCATCGGCGCCGGCAGCATTCACTGCTTTAGAGGCAAAAACGCCCAACAAAATGGTTCCGAAAACACCACCTACGCCGTGTACGCCCCATACATCAAGTGCATCGTCCCATTTCATTTTGTTTTTGAACTGAACTGCCATGTAGCATACCAGTCCGGCTGCGGTTCCGATAATAGGAGAAGCCCAAAGTGGCACAAATCCGGCACATGGAGTAATGGTAGCCAAACCGGCAATAGAACCAGTAAGCAGACCCACAAATTTAGGTTTGCGTTCGCGTATCCATTCCACTGCAAGCCAAGACATGGTAGCAAATGAAGCAGCAATATCTGTATTCAAAAAAGCAAGGGAAGTGATGCTATCTACCTGACACTCGCTGCCGGCATTAAAACCATACCAGCCAAACCAGAGTAATCCACTACCGATAGCTACCAAAGGAATGCTATTTGGAGTAGAATTTTTATCAACACGCGCGCCTACATAAAATACCGAAGCCAGCGCTGCAAAACCTGCTGTAGCATGTACTACTATACCGCCTGCAAAGTCCAGAACGCCCCACTGCGCGAGTATGCCACCGCCCCAAATCATGTGAACGAATGGATAGTACACCAAAATTTGCCAAACAGTAAGGAAAATAAAATACGATTTAAAGGTAACCCTGTTTACAAATGCACCGGTAATGAGCGCAGGAGTGATAATGGCAAACATCATTTGATAAGCAAAGAATACTATTTCCGGAATTTTTCCATTACCGGCCCAAAGCGTGTCAATAGATATTCCGTTCAAGAATGCTTTGTCGAAGTTTCCGATTATACCACCTTCGCCTCCACTGAAGCACAAGGAATAACCAAAAAACACCCATAAAACGGTAGTCCAACCCAGCGAAACAAAACTCTGGATCATGATGGCCAGAATGTTGCGTTTGGTGGCTAGGCCACCGTAAAAGAATGCTAATCCGGGAGTCATTAGCATCACTAAACTTGTGGCGAGCAGCATAAATGCTGTAGAACCGGTGTCAAGCGTGTTGACGTTTAGTAGCATTAAACTTAACATAAATTTTAAATTTTGAGATTAAATATTTTTATCAAAATTAGATTTACGTTATGTTCCTATCAATAAAGAAAACGCTGAGTTTTATCTACGTGAAATACGTATAACGGCAATAAGCCACTGTATTTTTACCTGTATGCACGATGGATAAATGGTTTATTTATAGCATTTTTAGGCTAAAGGTATTTATGTGTATAGGCATACCTGAAATTATGAAGCACCAAGCAAACTTTGTGAAAGCCGGAATATGAGACCATACTTGTACTTGTTTTTCTCATCTGCTAAGCAGTAGTTTATCAAAATGCTATTGGTTCGCAGTTATACATTGTTCATTATTCACACCACCAAAATTATTCTAATGGATATTTAAATTTTTCGGTATAGGGATCTAACGCCATTCCTATTTTCAGCAGTCTAAAATCTGAATACCGTTTGCCAATTACTTGTATTCCAATGGGCAATGAATCTGTGCTGAGTGAAATAGGCATAGTCAAAACAGGATTTTCCGTGAGAGTGAATGGGGTAGTGTATGCCTGAGTTGCCATATAATAATGTATAAACTCCTTGTTCACTGCCAGCGGGGTATTGTAAATAAAAAAATTGCCGTATTTTGTATTCGGTTTATGATGTAAGAAAGCGTTTACAGCACTAACAGGACAAATAAACACATCAAAACTGTCTAAGAAATTCTCCATCTGTGTGATTAAAAAATCTTGGGTGTTCAGAGCTTCCATATATTTTTCAACCGAAGTTGGCTTTACAACATTCTGATGCATAGGTACATTTTTGAGTATTCCTTTTGAAAACGGAAGCCCCATCCATTTCACAAAATTTGAAATATTGTATCCACCTTGCATACCCACAAAGCTTCCCCAAGTTTTCCATGCAAGATAAAAATCAATAGGTGGAGTAATTTTTACTACCGTAGCACCAGATTTCTCTAACTTTAACACATAATCCTGTATGGCCTTTTTGATTTCATCGTCTACCGGAACATGGCCAAACTCATCAGTCCATGCAATTTTTAGGTTTTTTATATCAATGGTATCATTGCAACGGTTTATAGGAATAAGTTTTTTGTCGGTATTGGTAGTTTGAGCAATAATATCCAAAGCGAGTTGCAAATCTTCAATATTTCTTGCTAGAGGGCCGGCAACTACCAATGATTTAAGGCCATTGACAGTTTCTTTGGGGTCAGTTTGAATACCATTCAGCGAAACTACTCCAAATGTGGGTTTAAAACCATACACACCGCAAAAAGCTGAAGGGATTCGAATAGACCCGGCCAAATCGTTGCCAAATGACAATGAAGTCATGCCAGTTGCCAATGCTACTGCACAACCGCCACTGCTCCCTCCACTAGTTCTGTTTATATCCCATGCATTATTGGTTCTTCCGAAAAGTGAGTTATCGGCCTGCATGTCTAAGGCCAATGTCGATAAATTGGTTTTGCCAATGATAATGGCTCCTTCAGATTTGAGTAGTTTGACAAGTTCTGCATCTTTAGTAGGGATGTTGTTTCGCAAGGGTTCATATCCGGATGTGGTTGCAAGCCCTTGTGTCAAATAATTATCTTTGATGGTGATAGGAACTCCATGTAACTTGCCCGTATACTTTCCTGCACTAATAGCTTCATCAGCTAATTTTGCTTGAAGTAGAGCATTTTCCTTGTCGATCAAAATTACTGCATTAAAGATTTTGTTTTGTGCCTCTATTTGTTGCAAATAAGCCGATACCACTGCGTATGAAGTAACTTCTTTTTTTCTGATTTTATCCGCTATTTCAATAGCCGACATGAATATATAGTTGTTTTGTGCCATGAGTTGAATGGGTAATAAAATAAAAACTATAGAATGAATAAGTAATCGCATGATCGATTTTTTTTATTAAAACAAAAAAATAAAATATCACAACACAAAACTATGAATTGGGTACACCAATCTTGTTCAACTAGTTTAAGAAAATATTTTTTTCCGAACTTGACTTAAATATTGCGGGGTGATGTTGAGGTAAGAAGCAATCAGGTATTGAGGTACACGTTGTAAAAGCTTGTTGCTGTTTTTAAGCAATTTAAGGTATCGTTCGGTGGGAGTTAGAAAGATGGTATCTTGTAATTTCAATTCCCAAGCAGCAAAAAGATTTTCGGCCATCAACCTTCCGGCACGTTCAAATAAAACATTTTGGGAGTACAATGCCTGAACTTCTACATTGGTAATAGTCAGAATATTTGAATTTTCGAGTGCCTTAAAGTTCTTCCTTGAAATAGAATGAGTTATGAAAGCGGGGTAATCTGTCATAAAACACCCTTCAAAACAAAAACCTTCAATTATTTCATTCCCTTCTTTTAAATAGTATGAGTAAAAAGCTCCTTTTTCAATAAGAGCAAGAGATTGGCACAACATTCCGTGTTCTAAAAACAAATCTCCCTTAGCAACAAAGACAGGTTTCAATTTTGACCAAAATAAATTGAAAAGTTGGTCGGGTAGCTCCAATCTTTTATTCAGTTCTATTTTTATTTGTTCAATCATATATATTTCAGAATGTAGCGTATGTGTGTTTATTTGACTTAACGAGAATGAATATATAGGCAAATTGTATGCGCATTTCTATTGTCAAGAAAAGGTTGATAGCCAAGTTATTTTGCTTTCATTTTGTTTCCTTTTGCATCGTGAGTCACTTCAGCAAGACCTAGCGCTTCCATGAGAGGTGGAATATACATACCCACACGTCCGCGAAGTCCTTTTTTCAAACCATACCAGCCTCCAACCGGATTGCCTTCTGAACGTCCCCATGCTTCAACTGTTCCTTCTTTGGCAGGTTTTTGTTCATCAGCACTTCCTAGTTCCATCCAGTCGCCATGTTGCTTAAGCATGGCATATAAGTCGTCTAGGATGAGGATATTGTATAGCAAAACAGTTTTACCAACTGTGCAAACCAGCACATCTTTGCCATCTTTTTGGTCAACGTGCATAGAGTATTCACTGGTTAATGGTGGCGTTTTGAGCACCATTGGTTTTTCTTTCGTTCCTATGTTATGAGCCATATGATTAGGTTTTATAATGATTGAGAATTAGTTTCTGCTTCGTTATTATAGCCTTTGGGAATGTGTAAAGGCTATATGCCATGGATGTGGCCAGATGCTTGTATTACGTGTTTATATTTCCTTGTTAATCAGATATTTCAGTACTATTTTTCGTAAATCGTGTTCATTGATGGGTTTTGTGAGGTAATCGTCAAAATAACTTTCGTATTGCGCGCGTTCGTACTCCAAAGCATATGCAGATTGCGCAATGATAGGAATATCAGGTTTCAGTTCTTTCATTATTTTTGCGGCTGTTTGTCCATCCATTTTTGGCATCTTTATGTCCATGAATACTAATGAGATGTCGGGATTTGTAATAAATATTTCAACAGCTTCTTTCCCGTCCTTTGCATGAATTAAGGTAAGATTGAAATCAAATAGCAGTTCTTCGATGTACAGAAAGTTAAATTCTTGGTCCTCTGCAACCAGAACGATTGGCTTGATATCTGAATTGACACTATTATCGGTTGTATGTATTTCATTAACAGGCTTGTATGGAATTGTAAAATAAAAAGTTGAACCATTTTCGAGTTCCGAATGAACCCAGATTTTTCCACCCAATAATTCTACAAATGATTTTGAAATGGCTAAACCTAAACCTGTTCCACCGTATAGCTTGCTAATTGATTTGTCTGCTTGTCTGAAACGTTCAAATATTTGTTCATGCAATTCAGGGTTTATACCTATTCCAGTGTCTTTTACATAAAATTCGAGAAAGTCTTCTTTTAAATCGTACCCAAATACAATAAAACCTTTGTGAGTAAATTTTAAAGCATTAGAAATGAGGTTGCTTAAAATTTGAGTTACTTTTGTTTTATCGGTATAAATTTCAGATTGTTTGTTGTTTAATTCTTGTTTTGAATATAATGAAATGTTTCTGTTGAAAGCTTGTTGTTTGAAAATTGCAAGCAAATCTACTATGATGGTGTTTATGCAAACTTTATCAATGTTTACCTTTTCCTGTTTTGTTTCAAGCGATGAAATTGTGAGAATATCTGAAATGATAGAAATCAACTGGTTACTACTATTTTGAATAATGGAAACAAAACTTTTTCGTTTATCTTCTTGCAAATCGGGTTTATTTAACATACCCGTAAAGCCGGAAATTGCATTGAGTGGAGTTCTTATTTCATGCGACATGTTGTGTAAAAATGCTGTTTTTAAGCGTTCGCTTTCTTCGGCTTTTTCTTTCGCATGTATAAGTTCTTTTTCTACCCGTTTGCGTTCGGTAATATCAAGTACCGTAAAGATAATACCCTTTTCTAAGTCGTCTAAATCTATAGGCGTAGATGCTATTAATACTTCTATTATTGAACCATTTTTATTTTTCCACTTTGTCTCTAAAACTCCTGTTCCTTTGTCTTGTATTTGTCTATACTTCTCAACTCCCACATAATCATATTCTTTTTGAGATGGATATAATATCAAAGAATCCTTGCCAATAAGTTCTTCCAGAGTGTAGCCAGTTAATTCACAAATCATCGGATTTACCTCCCATATAACTCGTTTTTTGACCAATCCTATACCGGTAGGGGCAACTGAGAATACACTTAAAAGTTTTTTCTCGCTTGCTTCGGCTTTTTCTTTCGCAATGATAAGTTCTTCAAATATTTGTTCTCTCTCAGTAATGTCGCAAAAATTTAATACAATACCATTTATAGCTTTATCCGATAGTAAATTAGTAAAAGTAGTTTCTATACGGCGATATTCCCCATTTTTGCGTTTAAAACGGTATTTTACTTTTGGTTTGAGATTCGGATTAAGCATGATTGCTTCTAATGTTTTTAATATAAGCGGTAAATCATCGGGATGGGTAAAATCGTCTCCCGAATGTTTAAGTACCTCGTCTTCTGCGTATCCAAAGTTTCTACTCGCATTTGGGCTTGCATACATGAAATTGCCCTGTTCATTAATGATTACTACCCCGTCGGGTGCATTTTCAGTGAGGGATTTGAATCTTTGCTCGCTTTCTTCTGCATTTTTTTTGGCAAGCATGAGTTCTTCGTTTTTAGTAAGCAAATTGCGTTCGCTTTCTTCAAGTTGCTTTTCGGAACTTTTTTGCTCGGTTATATCTTCAAAAGTTGCAATTATACCATTAAAATTGCCATGCAGATCTATTATAGGCTCCGCATTCACCGACAATAAAACCCGGTGGCCATTGGCCCAAGTGATGCCATGTTGTATATTTGAAACTGGGCTTAATGTTGTTTTAACTATATTGAAAGGCAAATTCTCTGCCGGCATGGGGGCGCCATTAATATCTGTATGTTTCCAAACAGGCGCGTCGTATGTCAATGATGTTATTTCTGTTTTTACCAACCCCAGTATTTGCTCGGCGCGTTTGTTTGCATAAGTAATTGTGCCGGTTTTATCTATTGCAGCAATTCCCACAGGGCTGGTTTCCATTATTGTAGATAAAAATGAAGTTTTTTCTTTCAATTCATTTTCAAGCAATTTCTGTTCGGTGATATCTCTCGATATTACCACAGTTCTTTTTTCATTTTTTGAATTTGTATAAACCGTTCCTTTGGATTCAATGGTTCTATATTCACCATTTTTATTTTTAAAACGCCAAATAACAAAGCTTTTTTCGAAAGTATCTTTTATTTGTTCGTATTTTTGCAGACTCAAAACTAAGTCTTCCGGATGAATTAAATCCATTACATTTTTTCCAATTAAATCTTGCGGGGTATAACCCAAAATACCAATATAATTTGAACAAACATAGGTATAGACACCATTTTCATCAATTTCACATACCAAATCATTTATATTATCAACCAAAAGGCGATATTTTTCTTCGCTTTCTTCCGTTCTTTCCTTTTCTTCCGCCAAAAATTGTTCGGCTTGTTTTCTATTGGTGATATCCGATTTAATGACTCCTATTCCAATTATTTTTTGGTTTACGAAAATCGGAAATTTTGTTGTTAGAAATGTATTGATTTTGCCATTTGGCATCGGAATAGTCTCTTCGTTTTGTAATATTTGTCCTTCCGACAATTGTAATGCTTTTAAATCATCAAGCTTATAAGAAAAGGCAGGTTCTAAGTATTCCGGAATATTGAGTATTTCTTCTGAAGTTTTTCCTACTAACTCGGCGAGCGAATTATAACCCGAAGCTTTCACAAAAGCTGAATTAGCTGTAATTATGCGTCTATCGCAATCTTTCACCAGCATAGGATCACTATTAATCTCAACTAACGCCGCAAATGCAGATTTTTCAGTTTCATACAACAAGGATATTTCATCATATTTATGCTGTAAATCAAGCAATTCATTAATGAGTTCTTCTCTCGTTTTATCTTGATATTTCATAAGTATCGTTTCATAAATGTCTTAGGCGAGAACCTATTTGCTAAGGTACAGGATTAATTGCAGAAAAGCAAGCCATAGCGCACTGCCAAAAGGGCAAGTTGGTTAGTGGAAAAGGCAATAATCTGTTTGAGAAACCAGATATGTGTATACTGTCAATCAAATGTCGTGTTTTGCGATGTTCAAAGAACTGCCGCAAAGGGAATTATATAGAATCATAAGATTGCAGAAAATCAATAAAATACGGTTCATTTATTTCATTTTTCGTTTCAAATGCTTCTTTAAACGCTTCACTCAGATTTTACATATTCAGCCAGAACATCGGGTGTATTTTTGGAGCATTGTTTAACTAAAAAATGAAAAAATGAAAATGGTATTATTAAATTTAACACTAAGCCTCCTGTTTATAATGGGAGCTTGTACGAAAGATGAGTCAACCGATAATGAAATCCCTACTTCGGCAACAACTTTTACAGATGTGGCTTATGCAAGCACATCTACAGCTCAAAAAATGGATATCTATTTGCCGGCGGGCGAAGGTCCGTTTCCGGTAGTTGTATTTATACATGGCGGGGCGTTTAAAATGGGAAATAAGGAGATGGAAACCGCCAATGCAGCAGTTTTGGTTTCGAAAGGGTATGCCGCTGTAAGTATAAACTATAGATTGAGCGGTGAAGCTAAATTTCCGGCTCAGATACAAGATTGTAAGGCTGCGATACGCTTTTTGCGCGCCAATGCGGCAAAGTACAAACTAAATGCCGACAAAATAGCTTCGTGGGGCGCATCGGCAGGCGGCAATTTATCGGCATTATTGGGCACTTCCGGTGGTGTTTCCGAATTGGAAGGGGCTGAATTAGGAAATAGTGGTTTTTCGTCGGCAGTATTGGTCTCGGTAGATTGGTTTGGCCCGATAAATTTTTCAACCATGGATGCCGAAGCCAGCGCACTTGGTTTTACGCTAAGTACAAATTCTGCCAGTTCGCCCGAATCGCAATTGATGGGCGCCGCAGTACCTACCATTCCAGCCCAGGTTGCTAAAGCAAACCCCACCACGTATATAACCGCCGACGATGCCGCATTTTTTATTCAGGTAGGCGATGCCGATAGAAATATTCCGTATACCCAAAGCGAAAATTTTTACAAAGCGCTGCTGCCCGTAAAAAGTGCAATGAATGTAAGTTACGAATTGTTGCCCGGAGCCGGACACGGTGGTACACAATTTTCGGCTGCTTCAAACATGGATAAAGTGGTAGCTTTTTTAGATAGATATATGAAATAAAAGCATTATTTTCGTTTTGTGAAGAGTGAAATTTATGATTTCACTCTTTCACGTTTATATACAAGCAATATGAATACTTATTTTCCACCAAAAAAATATATACTAACATATTCATTAACAGGCAGTTTGCTTTCTACCATAATTCCTATTATGGTGGCAATTGATCATTTGCGCGAAGGTCAGTTTTTGCTGCGGTTTATGGATATCAGTGCTTTATTCCTTTTGGTAGTAAGCGTTTTTTATCTCAGTTTCTGGTTAAATATAAAATACTATAAATCGGTAAAAATTAAATTGTTTCTGTTGAATTTTCTAGTATTAGTATTCGTTAGTGTACTGAGTATTTCTATTCATTTTCCTATTTGGAAAAGCACTTCACATATACCTGTTGTTTTTTACATACGCGATGAAATTGTTCGAAACATTACTATTTTTATTGTGAGTTGGTTGGCTGCAAAATTTTATATCAGAACCATTGAAAACCAACAAATAAAAACAGCGTTGAACGAATTGCAAAACGAAAATTTAAGTAACCAGGTTCGGGGTTTGATGCAACAAATTAATCCGCATTTCTTTTTCAATACCCTAAATACCTTGAGCGGATTGGTGCAGGAAAGCCCCGAAAAAAGCGAGGTTTTTATTGATAAACTTTCGCAAGTTTTTAGGTATGTTCTTAAAATGCAGGAAAACAGCAGCGTTTTGGTAAGCGAGGAATTGAAATTTGCCGAAGATTATTTTTATTTATTGAAAATGAGATTTGCCGACAAAATATTTTTAGAAATACAGATTCAACCAACAGAAAATGCTTACGTTGCGCCATTGTGCACGCAGTTACTAATCGAAAATGTAATAAAACACAATCGCATGAATCGTCAGTTTCCGGTAAAAATAGAAATAGAAATAGCGTCTGATTATCTGATAATTAGTAACACGCTTTATCCGCAAAAAAACATGAACAGCACTGGTTTTGGATTGAAAAACTTGAACAAACGATGCGAACTTCTTGCCGGAAAATCAATTGTTGTAGAACAAACCGAAACCTTGTTTTGCGTGAAAGTTCCATTCATAAAAAATAAAACATGAGAGTTGTAATTATTGAAGATGAAGGCATTGCTATAAGAAAATTGAAAAAATTGATTTCTGAAATAAATTCTGAAATTGAAATTGTAGTGGCCTTAGAATCGGTTTACGATGCAAAAAAATGGTTCCAATCTCATTCCTTATCCAACATCGATTTATTGTTATCCGATATACAATTATCAGACGGATTGTCGTTTGAAATATTTGAAAATATAGCGGTAGACTTACCTATTATTTTTACAACCGCTTACGATGAATATGCCTTGCGCGCATTCAAACTGAATGGTGTGGATTATTTGCTGAAACCGATTCAAAAAGAAGAGCTTACACAAGCATTCATTAAATTTGAACATACCAAAAAACGTTATTCGCAAAATCAATTGTTCGATATTCAATCCATTATCAATCAATTTCAGCAAACGACCGTTAAATTTCCAAGTTTTATAAGTTATCAGAAAGATAAACTCATACCGTTGGCCTGCGAAAGTGTGGTGTATTTTTATATTCAAAACCTTATAGTATATGCAGTTACCGATAAAACCGAATATGTTTTAGAAGAAACCCTGGACGAAATAGAAAAGCGTTTGCCCAAGCAATTCTTTTTCCGGGCCAACCGACAATTTATTGTTCAAAAAAAATATGTTTCAACTGCTGAAATTTACTTCAACAATCGGCTATTGGTGCACCTCTCGGTAAAAACAACCGAAGAAATAATTATAAGCCGCGAGAAAACAGCCCTGTTTAAAAACTGGTTAATTGGGGGATGATATCGGTTTTATTTTTTGAAATTGGTATTTTGCAAATGTTGTAAGGTGTTGCAATTGAATAAATTTATATTCAGGTGAAACATTAAGGGAATCTTTGTTGCTTTAATTAATTTTTACTAATGTTTTAACTGAAAATTGGGTCTTAAAACATTATCCGCGATTCGGATCTGAGTAGAAATTAAAATAAGCGACTGACACAACCTTATTACCACATTAACCAGTTTGTGAGCGAGTATTCTTGATGTTTTGAACTTATTGTTTAAATTTTACCCAGATTATGCAATAGCATAAAAAAAGGTTAGCACTTCCCGAAAGTTCCACAAATTTCGGGAAGTTGTATCCTTTAAGTGGTTAATATGTAATCGTGTGATGTCCTTATTCGAATTCAAACACAAATAAAACTCATTAAATGCGTAATCTGGGTTAAATACATACAATATGACACCATTATTTTAAATATTCATCTAAGCTATAAATCGCTATTGGATGAATTGTAGCCCCTTTACTTATAACAAATTCACTAAGGCCGACTTCTGAGTCCGGATTACCCCAATCATACGTGTATCCCATGCGTGTCCAAGGGTAAGGATTTGATGTATGGTACGATGTAAGTAACTTATCTGCAAACCATTGGCGATGAAAAGAGTCGGAAAAATCGCTATAAATCAAATTTGCTATTTTGTCTGAAGTTTCTTTGTCAGGTGCAGGGCGAAACAAGTCATTGGGACTAACCCAAAATTCTACGATATGCGTATTTTTTGTATTTGGCGGCAAACCCAGAAGTTGTTCAGTGCGTAGTTTCTTATCAGAGATGTTTGATAATGAGCGTATAGCTGTTTGTAATTCGGGCACAGTCGTAACCCACATTTCGCCCCATGACACAGTTACAGAATAGCCAACCGGATACGATTTTTGATACGCACCGTTAAAAAAAGAGCAAACCAGTACACTGTCGCGCGTTGAATTCCAACGAAGTTTGGTGTTGTCTGGTGAAATAAAAATCAGATTATCAAACAATTCGTTGCTGTCGGCAATCATAGCATCACGAACGGCTTCGGAGTAGTTATTATAACCATATTTTGCAGTAAGATTTTGTTTTTGTTCGAGTTTTGTAACCGAACAGGCTGAAAACACAGCTACTAGTAGTAAAAATGCGATTTTATTCATCATTTTATAATTTTACTTAGTTTACATTTTATTGAAATGAACGGATAATATCTGGTACTGATTCTAATGGAATTGAAAATATATCAATTAGTTCCATACTTATTGCTTCCTTAAAATATTTAGACCAATATACAAAAAAAATCGTCCCCATATCTAAACATAAAAAAATCCGGAAATAAATTTGAAGGATTTACTTTCCGGATAGTTAGGCTTGTTTGGCCGTCAATTTTGTTTTCGTACTTTTATTTTTACAATCGGATCCATGAAAATTTCAATCATCCCATATCCTTTTTTTTTGAATTTTGTATTCGCAAAAGGGTTTTAAACCATAAACTAAAGCGAAACATATGTGTACTGCAAAATAAATTTAAACACTTGTAAGGTTTTCAATACATATTATTTTTTGGTGAATAAATAGTCGTATACATGATTGGTTTTTACCATTTCAGCATATTTAACTACATTTAGTTTATGTTCACCCAAATCTTTGTAAGTTCCGAACTTATCGGCAATAAATTGTTCCTTGCTATTTTCAAAATACAAAGCCATGTCTTTTACCGGTTTCATTTCTTTTTTGAGAACCGAAAGCATTCGCAATAACCACGTTGGCATTGGTTTTGCCTTTATTTTATTATCAAATACATCGAAAAATTGTTTTGCAGCATCTAAATGGTTTATTCCTTGAGTTCCTTGTATCGGATATTCCTTATTATAAGTGTTTTCATTTCCGATTGCCTTTGATAATTGGTTTGTATAATCAAAAGCATTTGTGAAATAAGACGGATTTTGAGTGTTTCCTATTATCGGATAACTTCCGTTTCGCAGAAACAATAAAAAACTATCTGCAAACCAGGTGCAATGCAGAATTGTATATGGAATGCCTGACTTTTTTATCAGTTCGTGCCCCTGACTGCGTATGATATTAGGAACGAACTTATTGGAATATGCACTAAAATCTTTTTGATACACCCCTAAACCGGAAATAATTAATATTTGTTTGATACTTGTTTTATTAACAGCCTCAATAATGTTTGCAACACCTTCTCTTTCAGCAGCAAACGAAACATTGACATCAGAAACCATCGACGATAGATTCAGGTACAGATATTCCGTATTATTCAATGCTTTTTTCAATGAAGGAACATCATGCAAATCGGCGGTTATACATTTCACCGCGGGATTATTTCCAAAAAGCAGTTTCGCTTTTTCTATATTTCTCACAATGAGCGTAACTTCGTAACCCAAAACGAGTAAGTTTTTTGTGACTGGTACGCCAAGATTTCCGGTTGCGCCTATGATTGTAATTTTCTTTTTGTTTTCCATTTTAATATGTTTTTAAATGTGTAGCCAAACAAATGTAATTACATGCGATGAAACTGTTTATTGACAAAAGTCAAAAAATCATCTTTTCTTTCTAATCCGGCTTAGCGTTGCAATGTCGATGCCTAAATAAGATGAAATGTGACGTAACGAAACTTTTTTGATAACTTCGGGAAAATCTGCGCAAAACAAATTATATCTTTCGGTGGCTGTAAGTGTTTGAAATTGAGCAGTACGTTCAATCATTTCCCTACTTTTGATATCAGCAAGGTCTTTGCAAATCTGGTTCCATTGCGGAATTTTGAGGTATAGTTCTTTTTGTTTTTGATAATTCACTGTCATCAATTCTGAATTTTCGACCGCTATAATATTTTCTTTTGAAGGGGTTTGGTTATTAAAACTGCCGTACGAAATAATGTATGAACCTGTTGTAAAAAAATGAGTGGTTATTTCTTCCCCATTTTCTGTGTAGAAAAAAGCCCGCAACAGTCCTTCCTTTACAAACCCTATTTTATCGGAAACAAAACCTTGTTTTAGAAAATATTGATTTGCCAACATGCTTTCAGGACTGTAACTTTTAAAAGTAACATCTAATTCTTCATGAGTGAGTCCGAAATTACTTTTTAAATCAATTTTATTCTGCATAAATATCCGGTACGTTTTTATATCATGTAACGCTCATCTGTACAAAAAAATTGCGCTGAGCGGGCGCTTCTGCATATCTACTAGGCATTTGTAAGCGGGGTTTTAGCTCTCCACTCGTCTAAATATAAATTCATTGCACCCGGTGGGAACTTGTGCCTTTTTCTTGCTAATCAACACATAACCTTTTTTACATATATAATCAGTTATTTCATCCAGAGTGGCGTATTCATAAGGATAACCTCCAATCCAATCAATAATATCATAGTAAAAATTCATGCCACGTTCTTTTTTCAAAGGGTTTTGCATGGTTACTAAAAATTTCGCTATCATTATTATTAAATAAAAAATCTTAATCATAAACCACCTGATAAATTGGGGTGAAATATTGTAAAACCACTTTATCAATTTCCACGAGGCAGATGACCAATGCTTGTTGTAGATTGAAATGATAAGTTCGCCATTGTTATTCACTAAATCGCTGCAAATATCAATCGATTTCCACATTTTACCGGTATGATGCAAAACCCCCCACGAATGAACTATATCGAACTTATTATTGTAAGTCTTAATTCTTTCAACCGTTTCTTTTTCGGTAATTGAACCCACAACAACGGGAATAGTGGTGTCTTTTAAAGCTGGATATTTCTGCTTGTTTAATTCAAGCACCTCTTTGCATTTCGGATTTATATCGCATCCAACTGTTTTTGCGCCCAGTGTAGTTGCATTTAATAGGCTTAAACCTTGACCGAAACCGATATCTAAGAAAGTTTTGCCACTGATGTTTTCGTTGTTCATTAAAATTTTGAAATCACTCATGGATTGTTCAATGTTGTTGTGCTTTAAAGCATGAAGTGAATAATCTTTCCAATTTTCTCCGAAATCATAAGCAATTTTCTTCATATATTATTTTCTTAATAAAACCGGTTTTTAAATAATACTTTTTTTATTGTTCAATATTCCTTTCAAAACGCAAATGCGAGGTGTGCCTGGAATATTTTCCAAATACTTGCCTCAAATGTAAAAGATTTCTTGCAGAAAAATACCTCATTATAGCTCTTTGAATTTGATTGGAATTTGAAGTATGACTGCATTGCGCGTTTCCTTCACATGTCAGATAGATGTACTTTTCTGTTTCCAGATATGTGCCATGATGTATTAATTTTTGGTTTCTTCGGTGCTCGGCTTTTCTGAGGCAATGTTTTCCCCCGTTTTAGTGAGTACCGATGGGATTAATTTCTCGGAAAACCCTGCCACAAAGCCCAAGATAATTAATTTATATTCTAGCTCTATGGTGGTGGTATGAGTGCTATCGGTGAGTATGCCAGACCTTATGAAGTAGTACATAATAATGGCAGCCCCCATGCCTATAGAAACCCTGGACAGGATGTAATTGAGGCGATGGGTCAGTTTTAGATTATCGAACGAAACGGAATTTATACTTTTATTGATGGAGGTTGCAATACTGAGCGAGGCGCCGAATAAACCTGCCGTAGCCACTTCTATCATGATATAAAAATCGGTCAATTTGGATATATCCAGGTAAGCAATATTAGCATTACCTTGCCCAAATAAGCGGATAAATAGTACCGCCATAAAAAGGATAATGGACACAAACAATACGGTACTCGAAATTTTACGGGCTTTGCGCTGAAACTCGAGTTTGGTTTCTCGAATGGTATAGCGCCATTGCAAATCGTTTATCAGGCGCGATAAAAAAATGCGTTTTTCGGCTAAAGTGCTTAAATTCGCGGCTTCAGTATTGTAAAATTTAATTTGTTCGCGGTATAAATTTCTGTCTATTTCCAATAAGCGCCTTTTTATTTCAAATGTGATGTACATATCGTCGTACAAATAAACCAAAAGGTGTTCTATTTTATATACATTCAGCCATGAATTTGGCTTTTTCAGCAATGCCTCTATATCTCTGGCTACTGATTTTTCTTCAGAATTTTCGTTGTAATTGTTGTTCAATCTTTCGAAAGTAGCCTCTACAGTTACATAAAACTGGTTCAGCAACTCAACTTCATTTTTTCTGTTTATTACCCTTTCTTCTATCTTAAAGTGCGGCAATCCCTTTATTTCTTGGTTCATAGGTTTTAAGTTTTAAAATTCAGACAACATCCTGGTCAGAGTCATTCCTCTTTATGTATGAATAACACTCAAAGTTGAACCTTTACCCGATGCAACATCTTGAGCCAAATCCAAACAGGCTGTTTATCAAATCAATAATTATGTTTATCAATAAAAGTAAGCTAACATATTTATTGTCAGTGATATGTGAATGTGCTTCTTCGAATCGTTTTCCGAACACACCCACCTAAGATAATTGAATTTATGTTGTTCTGCAAACCAAGTTAAAATTCCATTTGAAAAACATAACTTCCGGACTATTCGCTTTTTTTTATCTCTTGTATACTCTCAGGCTGTTCTCTGAAGACCAGGCATTTAGTGATATTATGCCAACAGTCAAAAACATGAATCATTGTTGCCTAGCATGGGGGTAGTGGTGTGGCTACCCGTCTAATGCACTAAAAGCCATCTTTCCGGAAACGACTTTCATTTTTATTCAAAGCCCTTTGTGTATAAAATATGAGCGCCATTTAGCTAAAAACATTAGCTAAGCCAAACTCAGCACCCCGGCTTCAACTAAATGACAATGTGTGTTGTAATGTGTTTTTTTTCTTAGCTCAAACTTTTAAAAGTTAGCTTTTTAACCATGTATTGGCTTTTGCTTCATCTTCAAAATACAAAAGTGTGAAAACATCCGATTTGCTTTCATCCATGGTTTGTTCTATGGTGAACTGCGAAAACAAGTCTTTGCTAACTATGAATGCAAGTTTCTTTAAACCCTTTGCAATAAGCTGCGGTATTATTTGTGTACCAACCCATTCCTGGACTTCTATTTCAATAGTATATTTAAAATCTTGGGTATTTATCATCACAGACTTTATGGGATACTTGCTAAAATATTCAACATACCAAAGATTTACCTGTTTGAAAAACTCTGTAGGCATCACTGCGGTTGCTTCAGTCCATTTTATGTACAATGAATCATTGGCATGTAATTCAATTAGAATGTATTCATTATTAAATAGTTGCATATAAGTAAGCGTTAATTGTGTGTAAACTATTTGTAATTTACCATAAAATGGTCAAAACCAAAAATTTGTTTAACTTCATTTTGGCGGGAATTTAGAAAGTTGCAGAATATCATTCTGAAAGGGAATCGTTTAAAATATTCTTACCCTATATTCTGGATGAAATGCTACAATCAGATGGCTGGTAGCTTCTACTATTGGAGTTTATTAAATTTCCGAATATAATAAAAACCCAACTTCCCTTTAAACATGCATAGTTCTATTTTTTCGCCTACCTCAATGCTTTCGTGCAGTGATTGGGTTAATGTAAACCGCTCATCTGAATTATTATCAATTTTTAGATAAATATAATATTGTGATGTCTTTCTATGGCTTTCTCCTTTTTTTTCAATGATATATTGTTTACAAACTAGCTCGGAGTCAGAATACGCATGGTTAATAAAACCTGCAACAGCGGAGGTTATTAGAAATAAGCCTAAAAACAAACCAAAGTACACACCATACCTTCGGTTGCTCTCATAATATACACTTGGATATAGTATCTTAAGCAATACAGTTATAAAAATGGCTAATAAAATACCTGCAATACCTGAGTACCAATATAGCTTTGTTCCATATATGGTATTATCATAATTTGTTATTTCAATTAATTGTGCAAAAAGGCTCACAAAAAAAAGACCTACTGAACTTCTGTAAATGAATTTTTCCAGTTTTGTGGGGCTTACGTCAGACTCAATTTTGGGAGGGAAGAATTCGTCTACAACATCTTTGGAAATCATTACAATGATAAGAAAGTTGAAAAAGATAACAATGACAAACGGAATAGCAAAAAGCCCTGAATTTTCTTGCTTATATGTAGCAGAAACAATGGGAATTACGCATAATACGATATAAAGTAACCTTCGGAAAAACATTTTTCGGTAATAGGTACTCCTGTACACAAAATTAGGTATATTCCTTTGTTTTTTTATGCCTTTCTGTTTCTTTGCTTTAGGGGTATTTTTTTCCTTATCTT
>JFJP01024575.1_pt1 | contig 22020 bp, 13 predicted proteins | sample 431651 | NCBI WGS metagenome assembly JFJP01 (sample SAMN02602958, study PRJNA72255) | Microbial mat metagenome, whole genome shotgun sequencing project. | biome: fresh water; feature: sink hole; material: water; isolation source: purple microbial (photo- and chemosynthetic) mats found in...
CAAACCCCAAACCCCGCCTCCAACTTATCGAGTCTGAGTCAGCTCGAAGGTTAATTAGTTTCGAAGATGCCGTTGGAGTACATGTTCTCGTCGAAGAAAGCCGTCTTGACCGAGCGGCCAGCGAACTTCATGTCCTGCGTGAGGTGGCGGTACCTGCAGCGTGAAGCGACAGAGGACGGCAGCTTCGAGGCGGTCGTACTGGACGAGCACGTTTCCGGCCGAGGCGTAGCCTTCGCTCTCGCGCAGGACCCTGCAGCTCTTGATGGAGCCGAACTTCATGAGCTGCCTCTCGATCTCAGACACGATCTCGAAGTACGAGTTCGACTCCAGCTCGCGCGGGTCCAGGAACTCCGACAGCTGCACGACCGTGCTCACTGGTCAGCCGGGGGTACTCTTCTCCAGCAGGCTTATGGTCACGCGACGCACGCCCACCAAGATCGTCGTGGAGGTCGGGCCGGGCGGGTGCGGGGAAGACCGCGAAGACTCCGCCTCGCTCGGCTCGACCGAACTCGACCGCGGGGAAGAGCTGGAGGAGGACGAGCTGCTCGAGAGAGACTTGCGCTGATGCTGCTGCGGTCGCCGAGGCTGCTCGGGGTTCGTCGCGCGCTGGATGGTGACCAGCTGTCCCTTCAGCTTGAACTTCGCGGTGAGCGCTGCGTTGGTTTCCGAGTTGGTCTCGAAGCGGCAGAAAGCGATCCCGCGCGACTCGAAAGACCCGTCTCGCAGCAGGTACAGTTCTTTCAGCTCTCTGCATGAAGACGCTCTACCCGAACCGCTTGAGGCCCGCAGCCAGCTCGTCTTCACAGATGCTCTTGTGGATGTTCGTGAGTCTCAACTGGTGGCTGAGGTAAGAGGTGTTACTTTGTGGTCGTCGTTTTTGAGGGCGGGGGCTGCGCGGATGGGTTTGAGGTAGGCCTCGCTCAGCGTGGGCACGGGCCGGGCGCCCTGCACGTTGAGCATGCTCGGCGTGGTGCAGGTGCGCTTCATCTCGAGGAGCTTGCCGCCCTGCTGAGGAGAAGCTACGAAGTTGATGCCGTTCATCTTGAGGCTCGCGAGTGCCTCTTCGATCGAGCGCCACTCGACGACCGCCTGGAGGCCTTGGAGCTGGAGGTCGAGGATCTGGGTCAGACGCGGGTACGGGGTTGCCGGACTTGTCGAGCGAGCCGCCTGCGCGGATGAAGACGTTGTTGAGGTACTCCTCGAGGGCTTCTTTCGTGCCGAGGGGCGGCAGGTTCGAGACCGTGGTTTGGCTGGGTCAGCGAGGCGCACCGAATGGCTTTGAAGGGCTTCTGGCTCTCCAGCGGCAGCTTGTCCGGCATGGCCAGGCGGCGCTCGGGCAAGGCGGGCTGGCCCGGCATGAGCTGCGCGCGCAGGTCGGCCACGCGGAGCATGCCTCCGTTGTTGGTCAGCACGTTCAGCTTGTACTGCACGTCCATGCTGCCGATCTTCGGGTGCGGCAGAGACCCTCCGCCGTTCTTCTGGCCGGACTGGGCAGACTGGCCCGGAGCCTGCGTCGGAACCGGCTGCGCGCTCGGAGGCTTGTGGCCGGGACCGCTGGCCGCGACGACCTTGACCTTCTGCGGCGACAGGTCTTGCGAGTTCGAGACGGACTGCTGCGGCCGCTCTTTCTTGGCCTCTGCTGCTGGCCGCTTGCCGCTGGCCTGGGTCGCTTCTTGCTTCGGTCTCGGGGAGATGGCTGTTGCGCTGCGTTTGCCGTTGGCTGGCTGGTCCATGATCGCGGAAGTGCTATCGAGATAGATTACTTGTATGAATTAATTAGCTGCGGACTAGAGTCCGGAGTCCTCGGCCAGCGGCTGTCGCTTGCCCAGACTGCCTTCTTCTTCGAGGAGCTGCTCGACGCGCGCGCGAGGCCGTTCCGCCTGGAAGCCTGCAGCTGCGGGGAACTCGGGCCGGTCTGCAGCGAGGATCTGGTCTATGTGCTGGTTGACGGCCAGACTGGCCGAACTCGAGACCTCGAGCTGCATGCTCGCGCCGGTGCCAGGCTCGCCGAAAGAAACGTCCAGCTGGGAGCCTTCGGAGAACTGGCCCTCGACCTGGTCGGGCACGAGCTCGGGGTGCGCCTGGCGGAAGAGCTGCATGGTCTTGCGGATGGTGGGGTTCGCTTCGAGGTGCCGCTGCGCGATCTCTTCTCCGAAGCTCTGGCCGAAGTGGCGCAGGTAGGCCGGGATGTTCAGCCGCTCGATGTCGCGGACGATCTTGAGACAGACGCTGAAGACGATGTTTTCTTTCTGGAGACTCTGCTTGAACAAGACCCACATGTCTTCCAGGTACTTGCTTGCGAGCACTTGCGCGACGACCGCCTCGTCTTCGAGGGTGAGGATGACCGACATGAACTGCAGGTAGCACAGACACATCGCTTTGATGCTGCGGTAGTGCGCGAAGGCTTCGGCCATCTTCTGGACCACTTTGTAGGTGATGATGTTCGCGGTGGCCAGCGTGTTCGACTGGGTCTTCTCGGGGGGGTCTGCGGGTTTCTCCGAGCCGCGGTCGATGCAGACGACGACCAGCCGCATGAAGTTGTAGTAGTAGTGCCAGGGCGGCAGCGCGTCGCGCGAGGTGTCGATGTGGTTCGCCATGACGGGCAGCAGGTTGCTGCTGAGGATCGCGATGTAGTCTCGCCGGTCCTGCGTCATCGCTTCGGTGAGCAGCGAGATGAGGTTCAGGCCGCAGTCTCGCACTTCTGCTGAGCTGGGGCTACTCTCGAGCGGGTCCAGGAGGATGCGGTTTAGGATCAGCGGGAAGGTCAGCTTCTCGCCCGTGGTCGGCGTGGTGAAGGCGCACTGGAAGACTTTGACTGCGTTCTCTTTCTTGCTGATGGCGAGCATGCTGATGAGCTCCATGGGGTTCAGGATTTTGGTCTTGCTGTCTTCGGTGTCCAGCAGGAGACACTGGTGGATCTTCGCGAGGTAGCTGATGTGCAGTTTGGCGTGGAAGAAGCTGAAGCAGAAGAGGTACTTGGACTCGGGCTGAGTAAGCTCGGACTACGCTCAGGTGTTTATAAATCGAGAAGAATTCGTTAAAGAACTGGTCTGCCCGCGCGTCCATCAGCTCGAGGATCAGGTGGAAGACCGTGGGTTCGGGCTCGTTGAGGCTTTCCGTCAGCGCGAGGAAGATGCTGCTGTTGGGGATCTCGATGATCTGCGGTCAGCCCGGCCTACGCTGTTGAGGAAGCCCAGCAGCTCTTCTTTGGGGTGGTCGCAGAGCACGTAGTCTTTCACGAAGAGCAGCTTGTAGCGCATGTGGATGTTCTCGACGAGCTTGGCCGGGAAGCTGTGGAAGTTCACGAAGCGCGTCTGCTCGGCGAAGTAGCGTCGGTAGTCCACCGAGGCGCCTTTCTCGCGGTGCATGTCGGAGAAGATGTCGAGCATGTCCAGGAAGACCTCGTCGTTGAGCATGTGGAGGATGATGTCGAGCTGCAGCGTCTCCAGCAAGATGACCACTATCTTGTGCACCTTCGCTGCGGTCTCCGTGAAGCTCTGGTCGCTGCGCTGCAGGCCTCGGTAGACTGCGATCAGCTCTTTGACGCTCTCTAACTCTCATTAACCCGCGACTACTTTCGAGCAGAAGACCGCGACGGTCAGCTTCTTCTTCGTCTCGTCTTCGTGCTTCGCCTCGAGCTGCTGAGACAAGCCTACTGACTCGATGATGTGGTCGAGGTAGTCCGCCTCGATTTTGAAGGTGTCTTGGAGCGTCGTGCCGGTGACCTGGCAGATGATCTCCCTGCGTGAGCGGCCAGTACCACGAGTCGATGACGGTGACTGCGGAGAGGAAGCTGAGCGCGAGGTGCTCGTTGATGTCTTCCTGGAACCACATGATGATGAGGTCGGAGAGCGCGCACTGGGTCGCTTTGCGGAGTTCGCAGTGCAGGATGAGGTCGTCGCTGCCGTTCATCGAGAGCTTCTTCTTGGTCTCTGCGTCGACCTGCACGCTGCGGTTGTTGTTCGAGAGGTTCTTCTTCGCGCGCACCTGCAGCGTGAACATGTCGGGGTCCCAGCCTGCCTCAGTCGCTGTCTACTCTCTTGCTTGAGCTCTTTGACGCTCGATAATTTGGAGCTGATGGTCTGGTTCTTCTTGCGGCCGAAGAAAGAGAGCAGGCCGGTGCCGCAGGAGTTCCACTCTCCGTTGACGTCGCTGAGGAAGACGTTGACGCACCAGGAGCACCAGTTGTTCCTGATGGTGAGCGTCTCGATGTTGTCGATGGAGAACTCGGCCATGCGCTCGCCCGTCTCCTTCATTAGTGGTATAATAATTCAATTCAATCAAATGACTAGTACCGAGCAAAACACAACGCTCGCCTTCGCTCCTGCGGCCGAGGCCTGCCGCGTCGCCGGCCTCCAACCGGAGTAATTACTGCTTTCTATAACATTCATTAATTCAATGGATTTCAGGAAGGGAAAGAGAGAGACGCCCGGCCAGCCTGAAACCGGAAACCTCGCCGAACCTGCCCCCGTCCCGCTGAACCTCATGAAAGACGACCTGGTCAGCAGACTGCACGACAAAGGCTTCTCGCACTACACCATGGCGAGCATCGCGCGGCCGACCACGAACAACTCGCACGGAAAGCCGCTGGTGAGCAACCTCTACTCGCTGCGCAACAACCTGACCAAGCCCAAGAAGCAGAAGCAGCAGTCCATCCTCTTCAACGTCCCCGAACAAAGCTACCTCAACCAGCAAGAAGAGTTCCTCGTCAAAAGCAAGCACTCCGCCTTCATCCACACAGCCTCGGCCTTCTACAAGCAGCAGCCCAGGCCCGGAGAACCGACCGACCCCGAAGACCCGGACCGCAGAGAGTTCTCCCAGCCGTTCCCCGAAACCCACCCCGCACCCATCTCCGTCATCGGCTACCAAACCGCCACCTCCAAGTTCAGCGGCTTCCCCAAACTCCCGGGACCGCTCAAGCCTCCGCGACAGTTGACTCCGATAACTAATGGCCCCTTTAGCAACCTCCCCCCCACGTCTTTCCTCAGGAATCCCGAAGCCACCGCGACGAACTTCAACGCCACTGGAATCAACTTCGGAAACACAGGCCTGCTCCCGCCGCTCCCCGCACACCAGTTCAGCGCCACCGTCCAGTCCTTCTACAAGACCACCAAGTCCAACGCGATCAACCCCGAGCAAGGCAGAGAGATGAAGAACTCCCGCCTCGTCGTAGACAAGCTGCGCGGCAAAGTAGACCAGGACAAAGACCGCGAGAAGCACGGCTTGAGTCCGATCGAAGAAGTCTACAAACAGGCGCAGCTCGAAAAAGAACAGGAGCTGCTCCGTCTGCAGGCTGCGGAAGATGCGAAGCAGCCGGTCAAAGAGGAACGCGTCTCCACGACCCTCGACATCTACCTCAAGCTCGTGCTCAAGAACAACAGCAACATCGACGAGTTCATGTACGTCATCCCAGACCCGCGCTCCGAAAACCCCTACAAACTCGAGTTCACCGAGTACAAGAAAGACCAGGTCGAAGAGTACTACACCGTCTCGGGCAAAGGCTTCTGCCACTACAAGAACAACCAGCCCGTCGAGTTCATCCCCCTCAAAGACTGGCTCGACGAGCGCGAAACCTTCAACAAAATCCAAAGCCTGCAGTTCTTCCAGAAGTTCCGCAAGTGGAAGACGCTGAAGAAGTGGAAGAACACCTGCCAAAAGTACAAGCGCACGCAGTACCGCAACAGCCTCAAGCAGAACCTCTTCATCTCCGACGAGTACCTGCGCACCGCGCTGCTCAAGCACCGCGAAGTCTGCTTCCTTATGTCCAACCTCAAGTTCATCAACCTCAACTCCCAGGCAGAACAAAACGAAGCCATCTCGCTCCAAGCCTTCATCGAAGCCCAGCACCGCATCCGAATCGACGTCAAAAACAGCATCGAGCTCTACTCCAAGACCAGCAGAAAGATCATCGAGGAAGGCTTCGACAACTGCTTCAAGAAACTTAGAGAAGCCTCCAAAAACGAGGCCAACAAAGGACCCGGAGCCAGCGGGAAAACCAACGCCAAAGGCCTGCACCGCATCACCGAGACGGCCTACGACGCCCTCGGCTTCAACAAAGAGATGAACTACGGCCAGCGCAGAGAAGTCCGCACGGTCTCGGTCAAAATCCTCCGCTTCGCCTACCTGGCAGACTTCATCGCCCTAGACGCGCTGACCAAGATCTACCTCAACTCCGTGGCAGACCTCAAAGAACGCCTCAGCTCGCTCAGCAAACTCGAAGGCGAGCGCATCCTCACCGACGTCGAGAAACGCGTCAACTTCGGAGGCAAAGCCCCCATGTTCGAGGTCGAAGTCATCTTCAAGCAAAACCCGCCCAACGAGCGAGAGCAGATCTCCAAATACCCCCTCAAGTACTTCAACTACAACGAAGGCAACGACCAGGCCCCCGAAGACTTCAAAGAGTTCAACGTCATCGCTCACCCCTTCGTCATCGACTTCACCAACCAAACAGACAGACTCAACTGGAGGAGTCAGGAAGAGTACAACGACGGCAGAGACTTCATCCAGCTGCGCGTGGAAAACATCGACAAGATGTGGCTGACCATCTCGCCGAACATCAAGCAGTTCACCACGGAGATCAGCAACATCCTCAACGAAGGACTCAACAACCTGCACTCCTTCGAGCGCTGGAGCAAACACAGAGACATCATGAAGTACGCAGCCATCCTCGAAGACTGGGACGACCAGATCGGCAAAGACGTAGACGGCACCATCTCCGACCACCTCAACCCCGAAGACTGGCTCTCCAACGAACAGAGACCGACCGGCCAGCAAGAGAACATCCTCGAGTCCGTCGAGATTGCCTTCAAGCGTGCCAACGAATACCTTGCGCGCTTCAAAGAGTACCTGCAGACCTACTGGGAGTACTCCATGCTCGACTACGACATGCTCATGAACGAAAACCTGGCCAAACCCCGAGTCACCTTCAAGTGCTTCTTCATGCTCATCGAGCTCCACACCAGACACTTCGAACAAAACGTGCCCTTCCAGGCAGACATCGGCCTCTTCCGCATCAAGTCGCTCGAACTCAAAGGCATCTTCAAGCCCAAGCTCGAGTTCGTCAAGGGAGAACTCGAACGCAACCTGCCCCTCGAGCTGCGGAACCGCTCCGACAAGCTGCTCGCATGGCTCAAAGAGTGCGAGGAAAAGATGAAGACCGAGTCGACCAGCGAGAACATCCAAAAGTTCATCACGCAGAAGAAGTTCCTCGAAGACACCGAAGCCAGTCTGCCGCTCTACAAGAAAAGCATCTCGATCGTCGACGAGCTCTACAAGCTGCTCATGAGCTTCCACGTCTCGCTCTCTAAAGAAGACACCCAGCTCTTCTTCAACGACATCAAAGCCAAAGAAACCAACATCGGCTCAGACATCATGGCCAAAAACGACGCGATGAACAAGCAGCAAGAAGTCCTCAGCAAACACCTCAAGTCCGAACTCATCCCCATGCTCATGGATGAAGCCAAAGTGCTCAACGAGAAAGTCATCCAGTCGAAGTACCTCGACGAAAACTCTCCGCGCGACGAGATGATCGAAGAGCTGACCGAAATTCACACGCAGCTAGAAACCCTCAAAGAGAAGGTCAAGGGCTACTCCTACTTCGAGGAAGAGTTCAAGCTCGAACCCACCGAGTTCGACAACGTCAAGTCGCTCGAGCAAGACATCAAGGCCAGGAAAGTCCTCTGGCAGAGCCTCAGAGACTGGGACAAAATCATGCAAGACTCAGAAAACTCGATGCTGACCAAAATCAACTACAAGGAGATCGACAAGCTCGCCGAGAAGTACTACGCAGAAGTCAAGATGTGCAAGAAAACCATCCCGCCGGACAACCTGCTCATCAAGAAGCTCGAGTCCAACATCAAGATGCTCTCCAACACCATGCCGATCGTCTTCTGGCTCAACAACAAACACCTCGGCCAAGACGACTTCGCGAAGATCCGAGCGATCATCAAAGTCGACAGCAAGTTCGACTTCACCGAAGTGACCCTCAAAGAGCTGCTCGACATTCAAATCTTCAACTACCAAAACGAAATAGTCAAGCTCTCCAGACAAGTCGAGGAAGAAGCCAAGCTCAAGGACCTCTTCCAGGAAGCCGAAGAAGAATACAACAAGATCGAGCTGTCGCTGGTCCCGCTGAGAGACGACCAGAAAGAGCCAGCGCAGATCCTGGCGAACATCGACGAGACACTTGCGAAGATCGAGAAGGTCTGGGGCAAGATCAACTTGATCTACAGCAGCAGGTACCTCGAGAAGATCAAAGACCAGGTGCACAAGAAGCGAAACGAAGTCTACGATGTGACTCGCATGCTCGACGAGTGGATCAAGTTCCAGGGCCAGTACATCTACCTCGAGACCATCTTCTCGAACGTCGAGTTCAAAAAGGAGCTCAAGGAATCCACGACCTTCGACTACGCCAACGCGAAGTACAAGAAAATGGCCAAAGAAGCCTACTCGAACTGGAAGAAGAACAAAACCGTCAAAGCGAACATCTTGATCTTCAAAGAAATCAACGAAAAGATGGCGCAGCTGAACAAAAACGTCAACGACTTCCTCGACACCAAGCGAGTCGCCATCAACAGACTGCACTTCCTGTCCAACGACGAAATGATCATCCTGCTGGCCAAGTCCGACAAGCCCCAGGTCGTCCAGCTGTACATCGGCAAGATCTACGAGAACGTCAAGGGCCTGCACTTCCTCGAGAAAGAGAAAGAAGCCACCTTCGACGGCCTGGTCTCGCGAGAAGACGAACACTTCATCTTCAACATCTACTACTCGCTCAAGAACGAGAACCCCTACGCCTACTCAGGCGTGCCGTACAACATCGAGATCAACACCAAGGAGATGTCTGTCTGGATGGAAGAAGCCGAGTCGAAGATCCGCGAGACGCTCATCTTGCAGTTCAGGCGAGCGGTCGAAGACATCATCGAACCCGAGCGCAGAGAAGAGTTCTACCGAGTGCACCCTGCGCAGCCGATCTCGGTGATCAACCAGTTCTACTGGACCTACAACACCTCACAGAACATCAAAGACTCCAGCGAGAACTCCGAAGCCTTGTGGAACTGGTACAAAGAGATCGTCACCAACATCGAGCTGCTGACCAACATCGTCCGCTCCGGCGTCAAAGGCTATCGCCACAATATCATCTGCTCGGTCGTCACCGCAGAAGTCCACAACAGAGACATCGTCTACGACCTCATGGAGAAAGGCGTCACCTCAGTCGAAGACTTCGCCTGGGAACAGCAGCTGCGCTTCGAGGTCTCCGAAGACAACGCGAAGACCGGCATCATCACCATCAGACAGATCAACGCGGTCTTCAAGTACGGCTACGAGTACATCGGCCCCACTTCCCGCATCGTCATCACTCCGCTCACCGACAAGTGCTGGATCACCATCACCTCTGCGCTCAACCTCGGCCTCGGCGCTGCCCCGGCCGGACCCGCAGGCACGGGCAAGACCGAGAGCACGAAAGACCTGGCCAAAGCGCTGGGTCGTCTGTGCATCGTCTTCAACTGCTCGGAGCAGATTGAGATCGGAGTCATCGAGCGACTCTTCCGAGGCATCTGCTTCAAAGGCGCCTGGACGTGTCTCGACGAGTTCAACAGAATCAACATCGAAGTCCTTTCGGTCATCGCGCAGCAGCTGCTCGAAGTCAAGACCGTCATGGTCGAGCTCGCAGTCAACAACCGCAAAGCAGCCTCGAGCAACAGGGAAGGCGGCAAGTCCGACAACGTCTCCTGGGTCACCGAGCAGAGCTTCAAGTTCGTCGGCAAAGACTGCAAACTCAGCATGAACTCCGGCTTCTTCATCACCATGAACCCTGGCTACGCAGGCAGAACCGAGCTCCCAGACAACCTCAAGGTCCTCTTCCGGCCGGTCTCCATGATGATCCCCGACTACGGCCTCATCGCAGAGATCCTGCTGCTCTCCGAAGGCTTCTCTGACTCCAAGAAACTCGCCAGCAAAATGAAGAACCTCTACAAGCTCTCCAGCGAGCAGCTCTCCCAGCAGAAGCACTACGACTTCGGCATGCGCGCAGTCAAGTCCGTGCTCGAAATGGCCGGCCGCCTCAAGCGCGATAACCCGGATATCAAGGAAGACCTGCTGCTGATCAAAGCGATGCAAGACTCGAACATCCCCAAGTTCCTCGAAGAAGACCTGAAGCTCTTCAACGCCCTCGTGACCGACCTCTTCCCCGAAGCAGAGGTCAAGGAAATCAAAGACCTGGACCTCGACAGGTCGATCACCAACACGCTCAAAGACAAGTCGCTCCAGTCCGAGAAAGTAGACCAGTTCAAGCTGAAGGTGCGGCAGATCTACGACACCATCAACGTGCGCTTCGGCTCCATGGTCGTCGGAGACGCGATGGTCGGCAAGACCACTGCGATCCAAACCCTGGCCAAAGCGCTGACCAGGCTCAGACTCGACCGCCATACCAACAAGCGCTTCAAGAACATCGAGCTGATCGTCATCAACCCTAAGTCCATCACCATGGGCGAGCTCTACGGCCAGGAGATCGCGACCACCAAAGACTGGGTCGACGGACTCGCTTCATTCTACATCAGGCGCTACACGAACCGCACAGACCCCGAGCTGCAGTCCTGGGTCGTCTTCGACGGGCCGGTCGACGCGCACTGGATAGAAAACCTCAACTCCGTCCTCGACGACTCTCGACTGCTCTGTCTGGCCAACGGACAGAGAATCAGGCTCGGAGACAACATCAGACTGCTCTTCGAAGTGGGAGACCTCAAGGCCGCCTCGCTCGCGACCGTCTCCCGCTGCGGCATGGTCTACATGGACCCCAAAGACCTCGGCTGGCGCCCCTACATCCAGAGCTGGCTTGACCGCTTCATGCGCAGCGACACCAACTACGACCCAGACCTCGGAGCAGAAAAGTTCACCCCCGAGATCATCAAAAACCTCCAAGACTACATGGAAGACACCATCCCGGAGTTCCTGGCCCGGCCACGCGTCCCAGCAGACGAGCCAATCGAGATCATCCCGCTGCAGAAGATAAAAACCCTCTGCGACTTCATGGAAGTCTACCTCTCGAAAGAAAACGGCTACCGCGCAGACGACAACCCCGAGAAGAAGGAGCGCTGCGTGCGGCTGGCCTTCATCCTGGCGCTGGCCTGGGCCTTCGGAGGCGCGCTGCTGGACAACGGCCGCGACCGCATGTCCGCGATAATCAAGAACAAGTTCCTGCTGCACGGCATCGAAGAAAGCATCTACAACCTCGACCTCAACTTCGAAGAACAAAACCTGCGTCTCTGGAAAGACCGTGTCTCGCTGCACGCCATCGAAGACGGCGCCAGTTACCACGACATCCTCATCCCCACCGTAGACACCGTCAAGATCTCCTACATGGTCGAGAAGCTCTTCGACCTCGACAAGAACGTGCTGCTCACCGGAGGCTCCGGAGTCGGCAAGTCCGTCCTCGCGCTCAACATCTTCAAAGACAAAGAGTGCGCGGGCAAGTTCCTGCCGCTCGCCCTCATCTTCTCCGCCAAGACCACTTCGAACGAGACCCAGGAAACCATCCTCAACTCCCTGCACGTCGAGTCCAAACACAAACGCAGCTCGAAGCCAGGCATGAAGAACATCATCATGGTCGACGACATCAACATGCCCGAAGTTGAAGAGTACGGCGCGCAGCCCCCCATCGAGCTGCTGCGCCAGCTGACCGACCTCAAGGTCTTCTACGAGAAGCGAGAAATGACCATGATCGAAATCGACAAGACCTGTCTCTTCGCAGTCGCAGCTCCGCCGACCGGAGGCCGGAACCAAATGACCACCAGGTTCACGAGACACTTCAACATGATCTGCATGCCCGAACCCGACCAGAAGAACCTCTACATGATCTTCTCCACCATCCTCCGCTACTTCCTCAAACCCTACTCCCGTCCAGTCGTCCAGTCCATCGACTCGATCGTCAACTGCACCATCGCGATCTACCACAAGATCGTCAAAGAGAAGCTCCCCATCCCCTCCAAGTTCCACTACACCTACAACCTGCGAGACGTCAGCAGGATCTTCCAAGGCCTCACCTCCAGCAGTCCCGACCTGGTCAAGTCGACCGAAATGTTCGCGAAGCTCTGGTTCCACGAGGCTTCCCGCGTGCTGCACGACCGGCTGATCGACGACGCAGACCGCAAGTGGTTCAACGACAGCGCACAGAAGATCCTCAGCGAGAAGATGCAGATCACCTTCGAAACAGCCATCACCACCGGCAAGGCCAAAATCAGATTCACGGGCCTGCGCAGCCCAGACGACACCACCTTCTACGAGTACTCCGACAACTCCGAGCAGATCAAGGTGCGCCTCGAACACTTCCTCAAAGACTACAACGAAGACGACCGCAACCCTGTCAAGATGAAGCTGGTCTTCTTCGAGGAAGCCCTCGACCACTTCCTGCGCCTCTTCCGCATCCTCCGCTACCCCCGAGGCAACGGCATGCTCGTCGGCATCGAAGGCCTGGGCAAGCAGAGCCTCACGCGGCTGGCCAGCTTCATCCTCGGCTACCTCTTCATGGAGCTGCAGTCCAGCGCCGAGCCAGACGTCGAGGGCTTCAAACAGTACCTGCGCGAAAACGTGCTCAAGCCCTGCGCAGGCCCGGCCGCAGAAAAAACCGGCAAGAAAGCTACTTTCCTGATCGTCGACAACCAGATCACGCACGACTTCATCCTCGAGATGATCAACAACCTGCTCAACTCCGGAGAGATCCCCAACCTCTTCCCAGCAGAAGAGAAAGACAAGTTCATCAACGACCTCACGCCCATCGTCTCCTCCGCCTCCGAAAGCGTCGACCCCGCAGGCGTCTACAAAAAGTTCATCGAGCGCCTCAAGAACAACCTGCACATCATCCTGTGCATGTCGCCCATCGGAGACTCGCTCCGCGTCCGCTGCCGCCAGTTCCCTGCCCTCATCGACTGCTGCACCATCGACTGGTACAACTCCTGGCCCGAAGAAGCGCTCTTCGAAGTCGCCATCAGCCTCGTCAAAGACATCCATGAAATCGATGAAGCAGAAATCACCCCCATCTGCAAACTCTTCCAGCACTTCCACCTGGAAGCCATCGAAGCCGGCGACGACTACTTCAAAATGACCGGCAAGAAGATCTACATCACGCCCAAAACCATGCTCGACCTGGTCAACATCTTCTCCAGCCTCATCAACATCAAGAAGAACGAATTCGCTGACAGCATCGGCACGCTCAAGCGAGGCTCCCAGAGACTCGCCGAGGTCAAAGAGATGATCGCGCAGCTCGAGGAAGAAATCATCAAGATGACTCCGATCCTCGAAGAGAAGTCCAAAGACACCGCAGCCCGCAGCGTCGAGATGGACGAGCTCTCCAAAATCTCGCAGGTGCAGGAAGAGAAGTGCCAGATCGAAGCAGAGGCCGTCGCGAAAACCAGCGCAGAGATCCAGACCAGCACGGCCAAGGTCAACGAAGTCATCGAAGGCTTCAAGAAAGAGATCGACAACATCAGAGCCGAAGTCGAGAAGCTCGAAACGGGAGAAATCTCAAACCTCAAGAGCAAGACGAACCTCCCCGAAATCATGATCGACATCGTCAAGTGTCTCCGGCTGTTCCTGAAAAAGAAAGTAGAGAAGATCGACGACATGCCTTCGCTCCCCGTGATCCTCCGAGATCTGATCGCCACGCCCAAGAAGTTCAAAGACGACCTCATCGACATGCTCAACAAACTCATCGCGCCCAAAGGAGCCACACACTTCGAAGAAGAAAACATCAGGCTGATCCAGAAAATCATCGACACCAAGTTCGTCGGCAAAGACATCAAGTCAGGCACCACCACCGGAGAGATGCTCAACTACATCAAGACCATGGTCAAACTCTACAACGTCAAAAAGAACTTGCTTCCCCACGAAGACCGCAAAGAAAAACTCGAGTACGAGTACGCAGTCGCCAAAAGGAAGCTCGACGAAGCCAACGGGACGCTCGAGAAGACGCGCAAAGAAACCGAGTCGTACGTCAACGAGTTCCAAAAGCTCAACTACGAGAAGATCGACCTCGAGACCAAACTCGCCAAGAACAAACTCAAGCTCGACAACGCCTCGCAGCTCGGCGTGCTGCTCAAAGACGAAGAGATCCGCTGGAAGAACTCCGTCCGCGAACTGCAGATCGAAGCCAAGTCCATCGTCGGCAACGTCGTCGTCTCTGCAGGCTTCATGACCTACCTCGGCCCGCTCTCCGAGTCCTACCGCAAAGCCCTCGTCCAAAAGTGGACCGAACACGTCAAAGCCAACAAGCTGAGCATCTCGCCCAACTTCAGCTTCATCGAAATCATCGGAGACAGGCTCCTGCTCCGAGAGTGGTACAACAAAGGCCTCCCTGCAGACGACACCTCTTCCGAGAACTCCATCATGATCTACCGCGGACTCAACTGGCCGCTGCTCATCGACCCCCAGATGCAGGCCAACAACTGGCTGAAGAAAACCTTCGCGGCCAAAGAGCCAGTCCAGGCGAAAAAGCCCAGAGACAAGTACGTCCCCGACGACGACATGGACGAAGAAGACCTGGAAGAGGAGGAGCAGCGCAGACTCAACCAGGAAGGCCTCAAGATCATCAAGTTCGACACCTCGCCCGTCGACAAGGTCAAGATCATCAAGGCTGCCCTGATCAACGGCTTCCCGCTGCTCGTCGAAGACGTCGGAGAGACCCTGGACCCCATCCTCGAACCGCTCCTCTCGCGCAGGACGCTCCAGCTCGAGACAATGGTCCGCCAGCGCGTCAAAGTCGGCAACGACGAGTCCGAAGTGAACCCGAACTTCAGACTCTACCTCACCACCAAGCTCTCCAACCCGCACTACCTGCCGAACATCTTCATCAAGACCAACATCATCAACTTCACCGTGACGCCCAAAGGCCTCGAAGAGCAGCTGCTGTGCGACGTGGTCATGATAGAGAACCCCAAGCTCGAGATCGACAAGAACGCGAACCTAGAGAACATGTCGAAGTTCAAGCGCATCCTCATGCAGAAAGAAAAAGAGATCCTCGAGTCGCTGAACAACAGCATCGCGAGTCTGGTGGAAACCTCGGACCTGATAAACCAGCTGAAGGAGTCGAAGGCCACCGCAGAGAGCATCCAGAAACAAGCCAGCGAGTCCGAGCAGTCCAGTCTGACGATCAACCGCACGCGCGACAAGTACCGAGGCGTCGCAGTCCGGGGCTCGATCCTCTACTTCGTGATCGACGAGGTCTCCAGAGTGGACCCCATGTACCAGTACTCGCTCAGCTACATCAACAAGCTCTTCAGCAGCTCGATCTCCGAGACGCCCAGAGAAGAAGCCGAGCAAGAAGAAGAGCGCAACAAGCGCCTCCTCGAAGTGGTGACCAAGGCCATCTACACCAACGTCAGCCGCGGCCTCTTCGAACAGCACAAGTTCATCTTCTCGCTGCTCATCTGCGTGCGCATCATGGTCCGCGCGGGCCAGCTCGACAGCAGGCTCTGGGACATCTTCCTGCGCGGCCCGCCGCCCTACGACAACCAGGCCAAGCCGCCGCTGCCCAGCATCAAGAGCGTCACCGAGTTCGCCTGGGACAACGCCTTCTACCTCGACATCCACTTCCCGCATTTCCAGGGCCTCTGCAGCGACCTCACGATCAACCACACGCTCTACGAACACTACTCGAACCTCAACTCGCCGCTCGAGGCAGACTTCCCCGAAAAGTGCAGGCTGGCCAAGAACGGCCTCTCGGACTTCGACCGCGTGCTGGTCATCAAAGTGATCCGCCAAGAGAAGGTGCTGTACTCGCTGATGAGCTTCGTGAAGAAAGTCCTGGGCGAGTACTTCGTGGGGTCGGTCGGGGTGCAGATGGACCGGATCTTCGCAGAGAGCGACTGCCGCACGCCGATCATCTTCGTGCTCTCGCAAGGCGCAGACCCGCGCTCCGCGATCGAGAAGCTGGCAGCCGAGCAGGAGAAGCGCATCGGCCACGAGCTCTTCCCGATCTCGCTCGGACAGGGCCAGGGCGAGAACGCGCAGCGCATCATCGAGGACTGCTCGAGGGACGGCCACTGGGCGCTGCTGGAGAACTGCCACCTCGCCCAGAGCTACATGCCGCTCCTCGAGAAGACGGTCGAGCGCCTGCAGCGCAGCGACAAGGTGCACCCCGCCTTCCGCCTCTTCCTCACGTCCATGCCCGCCAAGTACTTCCCGGTGCTCATCCTCCAAAACGGCATCAAGCTCACCACCGAGCCCCCGCGAGGCCTGCGCGCGAACATGCTCCGCTCGCTGAACAACCTGCAGCCTTTCTCCGAAGGCGCTGCAGCGGAGATCGCGCACCCCAGACTCAAAGAAGCGCTCATGCGCATGACCATGGGCCTCTGCTTCTTCCACGCGATCGTGCAGGAGCGCCGCAAGTTCGGCCCGCTCGGCTGGAACAAGCGCTACGAATTCAACGACTCGGACTTCGAAACCTCCAAAAACGTGCTCGAAAGCATGCTGCTGAACATCCCAGACGAAAAGCTCATCCCCTGGGACACGCTCATCTTCCTCACCGGCACCATCAACTACGGAGGCAGAGTCACCGACGAACACGACGCACGCCTCATGATGACCATCATCCAGCAGTTCTACAACCCCGAAATCCTCACGCCGCGCTTCGCGTAGTCTCTGCTCACCAGCTTCTGCGACAACTCAGACGTCTACTACATCCCCAAAGTCGAAGCGCTCGACGGCTACAAAGAGTACGTGAACAAGCTCGACATCAACGACGACCCCGTGGTCTTCGGCATGCACCGAAACGCCAACATGAGCTACCAGGCCCAAGAGACCGAGAAACTCATCCGCGTGCTCGTCTCGGTCAACAAAGCCAAAGACAAGGCGGGCGGCCAGTCGAGCAACGAAGTCGTCCTCAAGTACTGCGACCAGATCATGAACTCAGACGAGATCAACCTCGCCACCATCGGCCTCTTCGACATCCGCGGAGACCTGCTGCTCGAAGACGACCGAGGCCTCAAGCCCCCGCTCTCCACGGTGCTGCTGCAGGAAGTCGAACGCTTCAACCGGCTGCTCGGAGTCATCCAAGACAGTCTGGAGAAACTCATCGCGGCCATCGCAGGCACCATCGTGATGTCCGGCACGCTCGACAACGTCTACAACAGCCTGCTCAGCAACCAGGTCCCGCAGCTCTGGGTCGAGAACGCCTACCCCTCGCTCAAGCCGCTCTACTCCTGGGTCCGCGACCTGGCCAGCCGCGTCGCCTTCTTCAGGGACTGGGTCAAGAACGGCAACCCCAAGAAGTTCGCCCTGCCCTACTTCTTCTTCCCGCAAGGCTTCCTCACAGGCGTCCTCCAGACCTTCGCGCGCAAGAACACCATCGCGATCGACCGCCTCAAGTTCGAGTTCCGCGTGGTCGACCCTTCGAAAGACTCCCTGGAAGAGCCTCCGGAAGACGGCGGCGTCTTCATCGTCGGCCTCTACCTGGAAGGCGCGCGCTGGGACAAGCGGCGCATCCTGGAAGACCAGATCGACGGCGTCATGTACGACCCCATGGTCCCCATCGCCTTCATCCCCACCGAACAAAAAGACGTCAGCGTCCGCGAGAAGAAAGCCCAGCGCGTCACGCAGGTCTACCAGTAGCCTCCCTTCACCAGGTGTCCGCTCTACAAGACGACCGTCCGCGCAGGAGAGCTCTCCACCACCGGCCAGTCCACCAACTACGTCCTCTCCATCGCGCTGCCCATCGGAGACCGCTCGCCCGAGTACTGGATCCTCAAAGGCGCAGCGCTCATCTGCCAACTGAACGAATAATTAACCCTGCTAATAATTCTACAAAAGCGATCCGATGGCCGAGTTCGACCTCACCATGCGTCTCGAGGACCTGCCCAACAGGAACAAGCAGCTGCTCCAGGAGCTGCTCTCCAACCCCAACACCAAGAACAAACCCGCCAAAGAAGTCGCCTCCGAGTTCCTCGGCCAGTTCAACTCCGACTTCAAGAGCGGCCTCCCCGAACACCTCAACTTCCTCACAGACGTCGCCTTCCACAAGCTCTCCGAAGAAGTCTTCAAAGAGAAGCCCTGGCCCAAAGTCGAGAGCTTCGACGAGGCGCTCAACCTGCACAGCCACGCGAAGCTGCTCTACAAAGAGCTCTACTTCCGACACCTCTTCTCCCGCATCCCCGCCAGCACCGCCGACCTCGCGCTCCGCTGCGAAGCCTGGAACAACTACCTCGAGCTCTTCCGCTGCCTCGTCCCCGAACAGGGCACGCAGCTCCACCACTTCGAGCTGCCCTGCAAGTGGGTCTGGGAGATCCTCGACGAAGCCATCTACCAGTACCAGAACTTCTGCCACTTCGTCGCCAAGCTGCCCAAAGACGACCCGCTCCTCGCGGAAGCCAAGAAGCGCCAGGACATCCCGAACTTCGCCTCCTTCGAAGCCAGCCTCAAAGAACTCATCGGCCGCGCCCAGGTGCTCGCAGAAGACGGCGAGCTGCGAGTCGTGGCCAAGCCGAAGACTGCCCAGTACTTCGGATACTACGCGCACCTCGCACTGGTCAAGCTCTACGTCAGCCACGGCATGACCGAGAAAGCCTTCGCCCTCCTCCAGGCCATCAGCAACGAGTACATCGCAGTCTGCCTCAAACGCAGCTGGTGCGCCATGATCGCCTTCTTCTACTACGCAGGCCTCACCTACATCCTCCAAAACGACATACTCAAAGGCACCAAGATCCTCGAAAAGTGCTGCTCCTTCTTCCTCAGACACAAGCACTTCCTCAACAAGTCCATGCAGGTCGACAAGTACAGCAAGCTCGTCGACCGCGCGACCCAGCTGCTGGTCATCTTCCTGAGCTTCAACAAGATCGAAACCGAAGACAACATCCAGCGAGTCATCACCGAGAAGTACCCCGACAAGTACAAGAAGCTCCTCAAGTACGACCAGCTGACCTTCGAAGAAACCTTCACCACGGGCTGCTGCAAGATCACCCAGCCGCTCATGTCCGCAGACGCCCTCGAAGCCTTCCTCGCCCTCCAGGCCATCGACCTGGTCCCCTCCTTCCTCCAGAAACTCGTCGGCCAGCTCAACAAATACAGGATCTTGAACGGCATCGAAAGCGTCCTGCTCATCTACAGCAAGCTCACCACCCTCAAGCTCTCCAAAATCCTCGGCCTCGAAGCCAAGCAGATCGAAGAGTTCCTCGCAGAGTACGAAGCCATCCGCAAAGCCTCGCTGCGAGACTCGCCTTTCGAACAAACCTTCCTCAGGAGCATCCTCACGCACCTCAAAAGCCACAACTTCGAAGTCCGAAATCAAGAGATCGTGGTCAACAAAGTCGACGAGTCCAGGACCGCCACAGACGCCTCCATAGAGGACTGCTTAATTATAAATATATAGTGAGTCAGTCCGCAGTATGGTGTACAGCCAGTTGACCAGCAGAAGCAAACCGGAGTCGAACCGAAAGACATCCACAAGTCCAGTCTGCAGCGGCTGACGACGACGAACAACGGGAACGCAGCGATGGCCAAGAACAGAGACAACCGTGTGCTGGTAGCCGCCCCTCACCCAGCAACAGTCGCTGCTGGTCTCCGGCAGGCCCATCGAGCACTCCCAGGCCAACCCCACCAGCGTGGCCCAAGAGAAGCCAGCCACCTACAACCCGGACCTCTACCTCACCCCCAACAAAGAAGTCAACCGAGCATACGCACCCTCCAAGCTGCTCAAGCTCGACAAGACGACCCACTTCGAAGGCTGGCTGCTCCACATGGCCGACCCGTCTTCGGGAGAGTGGAGAGTAGGCTCGGGCCAATAGAGAAAAAGTACTGCATGCTCCAGGACAAGCTTTTCGTCCTCTTCGACGAAAACCTGCTGCACCTGCGCAAGCCTGCCCTCTTCCTCAACTTCGACCTCCAGTGGTTCCTGGTCGAAGTCCCCGACCGTAACTCCCTGGCCTTCACGTAGCCGCGCCTCACCCAGCATCAAAGAAGCCAACAAGAACTTCTCCTTCCTCTTCATGGTAGACACCTTCTTCGCCAAAGACAGGTGGCTCTACGCGCTGCAGATGAACCTCGAAGCCAGCTGCGGAGTCCGAGAGAAGCTCTACAAGCTGTCGCGCGTCCCGCAGTTCTGGAAGGTTCCGCAGGTCTCCGTCTCGCAGCTTTCCGCCATCGCGAACACCGGAGACGTCTTGCTCTTCAAAGGAGAAAACTTCAACTCGACCTTCCAGCGCTTCCTCACCAACAGCGAGTGGGGTAGTCCAGGCTGACCAGACCACGTGGCCGTGTTCGTCATCTCCGAAGAGAACGAGCCCTACGTGTTCGAGGCTTCCGGCGGAGCAGGCGTCGAGCTCACCCCCTGGAAATCCTTCATCGACAGAAGCTGGCTGCAACTCTACGAAAAGTAGGCGAGGCTTACCTGAGAATCGGAGTCCGAAAACTCACCTGCCGCAGAGACCGGGACTTCGGCAAGAAGGTCGAGGAGTTCATCGAGGTAGTCGCATGTCAGCAGGCAAACGTCGGAAAACAATACGAAATTTCGATCGGCAAGCTTTTCAAATTGGAGTCAGAACTGACTTCTACTAAAGCTGGAGACAAAGACGGACAAAAGTACGACTCCTTCTTCTGCTCCGAACTGGTCGCTGCGCTATTCAAAGCGTGCGGACTGGTCTCTGCCAAAGTCTCTTGCTCGCAGTACTGGCCAGTGACCTTCTCGGACAAGTCTCACATCGACTTTCTGAACGGCGCGAAGCTCGAAGCAGAGATGCAGGTGAATCTCGAGTTGTAGAGAATGGAAAGAATGGATGTCCTTTAAACTAAATGGCTGCAGAAGAATCATGTCTTGAGAGCCCCCAATTTAAAGTGCCGCTTTGATTGCTCGAGCTAGTATGGCATATGTGGGATGCCACACCCGCTCTCGCAAATTTTGAATTATTAATTTGGAGCCTCCCACAAATCGCAGGTCTCCTCGCGAGTCGCTTCCCGGTCTCGAGCAGCTGCTGGTCCAAGCGGTCTCTGGATGCCTGGAGCGAGGGCTGTGCTGGTCTCTCGGTGCTGGCTGATCAGCTGCGCTTTCTCCCGCTCGCAGACTCACCGAAGTCCTGGAGTCGGTCGACTGGTGGAAGAGTGGAGATCGCGGGTCGGGGTGTTGGATTATAATACCAAATTAAAAAAGTGGAATTTCACCTTTTGAATGATGAAAAAACTTAGTCTCGTTCGTCTGAATGTATGCTGACTAGGGAATCCTGACTCTTCGATCTTGTCCTCTCTTCTATTCCTGGCTTTCTTTCCTGCTCCATGCATCGACTTCACTCATCTGCTCCAAGTCTTTCCTTTCTGCTCTGCTGACCCATCCCAATTAAAGTTGAAGCCCAGGTGACCTGCCGATCTTTGGATCCGGCGCGACGCACGCACCAGACAAGAGACTAAACGAGGCTGGAGGTTATCTGGTTTAAGGTGTGATCATGACACGATACATGGCATAGATCTTAAGGCTAGCTCTACGAGGATCCTTCGGCCCGGACCAATCATGTATAGGGCGCTTGGTCCAGCAGCCAAAAAACAAGAAATCAAAAGAAGGTGATTTCGTCAATCAAGGATTATATAATAACGCCTGGATTCTCATTATACCGGTTCGGACCAATCTGCAAATTATGCGAAGAGTCTGTGGTGTTGTCCTGAAGCAGCAGTCCCTCTGGGGCAGAAGTCTCTTGAGTAGCAGCCGGTCAGCCAGAAAAGCTCCTGAAGAAGCTGATGCAGAAGCTCGAACAGGAAAAGAAGAGCAACTTCTCGGACGACGACGACGTCAGCGTCGACGACGTGCTGGAAGACAGAGAGTACCTCATCGTAGCGCTGTCTCATGCAGAAAAAGCTGAATGAGCACAAGATCGAAAATGAGCTTTTGATCAAGGAACTGCTCAGATGGAAGTATGGCAAGTACTAACTACGACTCTTCTGTCTTTCCACTGTGATGTGCAATTCTCTTATACACTTTTTTCCGCCGTCTGCCGCTGTAACTATTTGGGGTTTGGGGTTTGGGGTTTGGGGTTTGGGGTTTGGGGTTTGGGG
>JFJP01018763.1_pt1 | contig 22016 bp, 5 predicted proteins | sample 431651 | NCBI WGS metagenome assembly JFJP01 (sample SAMN02602958, study PRJNA72255) | Microbial mat metagenome, whole genome shotgun sequencing project. | biome: fresh water; feature: sink hole; material: water; isolation source: purple microbial (photo- and chemosynthetic) mats found in...
CATGCACGGCAAACCGCTTGATATCGAAAATGGTTCCTTTGATCAACATCTTCGGATTCTATACCAAATCCGTATCCAATTCACAGCACATATTCAGCCATTCTCCTCTTTTCTGGACATCTTGTTTTTTTTGCATACATTAGGTCGGAAATTTAGCGCACGGCCATTTATTGAAAGGCGGCCCCCATTGAAACTTGCCCTGTTTATCGCGGATCTGGATGTCCGGATCAATCAGCAGATCGCGCTCGGCCTGTCGCAGGAACTCCAGCGGCATGGTCCCTGGCAGATTATCAGGATGCCTGAGGATTGCCCGCTGCCTACGTTCCGCAAGACCATCTGCAAAGAGAAGCCCGATGCGGTTTTCATCCGCACCAGCGGGAAAGATATCAGGAAGCGAGAATTCCTGGAGTCACTTTCGTTACCCATCGTTCTGGTGGCAGCAAATGAGTTCATCAACCCGTGCTGGCCGCTCGTGCTACCGGATGACGAGGCGATCGGCATCATGGCGGCGGATTACCTTCTGGCGCAACGGTTTGATAATATCGCACTTATGACGTTCGCTGGCATCGCCGACGGTCCTCGCGCGGTTTCTTTCCGGGAACGCATCCGGCAGGGCGACAAGCACCTGGACGAATTCCCGATTCCGACCCGCATCAACCACCCGGCCAGTCATGGCAGCACAACGGGAAAGTTGCTGCGATGGCTGAAAGCCCTGCCCAAACCGTGCGGCATGCTTGTGCACTCGGATCGCCCCGGAGCCTATATCGTGCGGCTTTGTGCCAAGCATGGTATCCAGGTGCCGGGGGAAATCTCCGTGCTGGGGGTCGATGACGACGCACTGTTCTGCCAAACCGTTTACCCGAACCTATCCAGCGTCCATGTCCCCAACGCCCAGATCGGGACCCAGGCCGCGAGACTGATCCTGGACTGGAAACCCGGAAACCGGATAATCAAGGTGCAGCCGGCAACCGTTATCGAGCGCGACTCCATCCGCTCACCTGCAATCAATGACCCGCTTGTCAATATTGCGCTGGACCACCTGCGTGAGCATGCTGGCGAAGGGGTCCGCGCCGCCGATCTACAGAAACTGACCGGGCTAACCCCGCAACTGCTTGTCTACCGCTTTCGCGCGGCCATTGACAGAACCCCGATGGAAATGATCCTGAAGGAACGTATCAACCTTGCCTGCAAGCTACTGCACGAGACCGACAAACCCATCGCGCAAATTGCATCGCTATGCGGATTCAAAAGTGCCAACCAGTTCTTCGTCACGTTCCGCAATGGAATCGGCATGTCACCCAAAATCTACCGCGAGCAATTCCGCGCAGCGTGATGTAGCCCATACCAGTTCCAGGCTTTCTACATCCCCGGCGGCGCTATCGCACAATGGAGTTGGTTTTCTTCCTTCAGCAGGTCCGCTTTTCTCAGTCCTTCCAGATGGACATCAAACTGGCCAATCTGAACACCACCCTCGTTCGCCGCATTGGCGTAGACCGCCAGCACATTCACCCCCTTTTTCATGTGCGTCGCCACGTCTGCATTCAGGCTGACCTTGCGGTACTCCGGGGTGCTATACCACCATCCGTACTTATTGATCACGTGTCCGTTCAGATAAATCCGGTAACCCTGCTTGGCCAGAACACCGAGGCGGAAAAAGTCGAAATCCAGGGAGTCCAATTCGAATGTCGTCCGCGCAAGCAGAAACTCGCCTTCGCCCCAGACCGACCGGTTCTCCATCACCGCCGATCGTTGCTTGTACCTGAAAACGCCTTTACCTATCGGTGCCTTGCCGCTCGTCCACTGGCTTGCATCGAATTCAGGCAAGAACCAGTTCTCCATCCCGCCAGGCAGGGACACGTTGCGGAAACGCCGTCCCTCGCGCGGGTCAAGAAAGTCCTTGGCCTGCGGCTCGAAGGAAGTGAATTGCCAGACACGCTCCGCCGCGACCGGTTTTCCCAGCTCACGCCAACCGGCGTCGGGGTGCTTGAGCTGTGTCAAGGTCATGATCGCGTCAAGCGGCGACTCGCCCTCCCCCATGCGACGGATCAGCTCACGGCGGTAATCGCCATACAACACGTCCGTCACGTCCCCGCGTGCCGCCTCAGGCAACTTCGTGTGCGCAGCCACCAGGGCGTCCGACACGCCGATAATGTGATGGGTCGCCAATTCGGCAAAGCGCGCCTTCACGGTCCTCGCGATGTCCAGCGCACGACCGGGATCCGCCATCAGCCCCGCCACCGCCGACTGTTGAACATAGTATCGACCTTCATTCGCGCGCAACCCGGTCTTGATCTCGCATTCAGCGGCGGAACGTTCGAAAGCCGCGGCAATCTGTCCGACCGCCGCGCGGTCTGTTTCAAGAAACTTCGCCAGCCGGCTTAATTCGCCATTCATGACATCGCGGGCCTGTGGCCTATCTTCATTGCGCAGCATCTCGGCGAGTATCGGCAACACCTCGGGAGTCGCCTCGGCGTGGCGGGCAGCTGCGCCCAGCGCCAGGAACGCAGCTGATCGCACCCACCACTCCTCGCTCTTGCTCCAGGGCAGAATCAAAGGCAAACTCGCCGCGATCTCATCCGCTGGTGCACGGGTCATGGCGAGCAATGCGCCATCCACCACATACAAGGCCTCCTCGGGATCCGCGAGCATCTTGCGAATGGAGGTGAGCATCGCCTGCGACAGATCTGCCGTGCGGATGGGATCCTTGCCCATCACGAACCAATACCGGTAATCGGTCAGACCATCCAAGGCGGCGCGCCGGACGCGGGGATCCTTGTCTTCGAGGAGCTTCTCCAGCTCGGTGAACGCGCCGGAATGCATCAACGCCTTGGCCGCCTGTGCGCGAATCACATAATTGTGATGATATACAGCCTGGAGCATCTCCGTGCGGGCCACGCTCTGTATGTTCGTAACGGAAGAGGACAAATAGGCGCTGCCGAATTTTACAAACGGCACATGCACGGGCTCCTCCTCGCCGTATTTCCGGTATGACTCTCCGTTTTCGGTGGACAGAAACGCAAGGTCAGCCTTCCGCCCCCAAATGTGCTCCGGCAACGAGAAGTCTTTCGCGTACTTGGAACGCGCTGCGCCGGTAAGTCGCAGCGTCTTGAGCGGCGCGGTGTATGCCAGTGCCACGCCAGCGCCAGAACCTTCATCGTCAAAACGAGAGCACGTCGCCACACCGAGAGCACCGGACGGTCGGCGGCTCAAGTCATACCACCATTGCAGACGTTTCATCGTGCCGTGATAATCCCCTGGCTTGAAGTCCAGCACATAGGCGGAGGCGATCCCGCGCCAGATGGCATCGCCGCGTCCTTCGTCGCCATGCCCCGTGACCAGTGTCGGATAACTATCGAGCATCGCGAGTCCGAGCGAGTTCCGAGCCTGACGGTATATTCCGGCGTTACCCTGCGCGCCAGAGGCAACCTGCATCATTGCCGCGACCATGCCGTCCTTACCATTCGAACCGAGTCCGCCTTCACCGCGATGGTCACCGTAGGCCACGCTGCCATGCCCGGCAAAACGATAGAAGAACTGGAGAGCCCCCAGCAACGCCTTGTCATCCACCTGCACACCGCATTCCTTGCCGAGCAGCAATGTTGTCGCTATCTGCGCCCCGGCCGGGTTCATCAGGCCGCCAGCCGTATAGCGCGGATTGATCTGTCGTCCCCAATGCCCCCACCCTATCCCGTAGAACTGACGCTCGCGGGCATTGTCGCAGTAGAACTGCAAAACGGGCAGCACGGACGGATCGCCCGTACGCAGGTAATACTCGGCACAGGCGATGCCGTTGTAACCGTTGTTCCAGGTGTGGTCGCCAATGCCCGTGATGTTCGTCCCGAGCTTGTTGAAGTAGGACTTCACGATCGGCACATACTGGTCATCACCGGTGGAAAGCAGGAAGATGCACGCCAGCGCGCCGGGGATACCCTTGGCTTCAAGCGCCTCCTCGTCGAGCGTCGCCGGATCCGGATTGGTCTTGAGGGTCTGCGCGTAGTATTCCGCCGCCCCCCTGATAATCGCCTGCGACTTCCCGCAGTCCAGCGGCCACGTCGGGCTATATGCGCCAAGCACAGGGATGACCACTTCGACCTGCCTTGTCTCCAACCCATTGGCCGACCGCACGTCAAAGATCAACCGGCCATCCTTCGCTTCGGCGTCGGTCAGGGCGCCGCCGAGAATCACATAGGGGTTTCGCCCCTTCAACTCGATCCCGTTGACTCCGGTGATCACATCGCCCTTGCTGAACTTGCCAGCGGCGGGCGTTCCTGGCGTCGTCGCCTCAACCTGAATCGTGACGCCTGGGAAAACGCGCACCTTCAACCCCGTCACCCCCACGTGGCCGAAGTGCTTTTCCGAACGCGGATCCGGCCGCGAGCTGAACAGGGGCGGCTCCGTGTAATAATCCGCCGCCGACACCGCGTCGGCTGCCCGCAAGCGGCCTTCCGTTGAGGCAAGCAACCCCATAACCCCAACGCCAAGAACAGTTTTTACCATGATATGCCGCATGTTGAGTCCTTTCTCATTTTTCTGAACGGCCCTCGCCACCATCAATTAACACGTTTCAGCCCGTAGTGATTACAGGCAGCGGGGTCGAGTGCAATTGGCTCGATCACCAGGTCACCGGAAAAACCCTCGGAGACCAGGATCGCCTCTTCGTCCTTTTCCAGGTCGAGCACCATACACCCCTTGGTGTCCAACGTCACCTTCACCTCGCCTTGGCGGGTCAGGCGGACTGGTGATTCCAGATCGGCGTTGACCCGGCAGGGCTCGCCCGCCAGGCTCTTGATACGGACGAACTGTGTTTTCCCGCCGTTGCGCGAAGCGCTGACCTCGAACGCACCTTCCGCGAGAAGTTTGTCGAAGGCCGCCTCCTTCCACTGACTGGGGACTGCCGGGAAAACGCGGATCACATCATGGCTTTGAAGCAGCATATCCTGCACGCAACGCGCCGCCGAAGGCGGCGTTTCCATGACGGGACTAGACCCTTCCAAATACATGGTGACTGACCGATCGAATTTTTCCTGATAGCGCTTCAAGCAGTCCAGCGCCCGATCCCCATCACCGAGCATGGCATACATGGAGGAGGCACCGGTAAAGCTATACCCTTGAACCCCGCCACCCCGCAGGAAGTACTCAAGGGAGTGGAAGGCAATCTTGCGTGCTTCCGGATTCTCGAAATCCCAGATCCTGAAAGGCACCAGCGCCATCAAGTGTGAATAATGCCGATGCGGCTTTTCGAACGAGACATCGGATCCGATCATCAGCCCGTTCTCATCCACTGGCGGTTCGGCCAGCCGCGCGAGAATGTCCTTCCAGCGCGGAATATCGGGGTCCTCGATCTTCAATCGGTCGCACATCCATAAAAGCGCATTACCACCCCAGCGGATCATCGCCAGCGCTTCGTTGGCATCATCCGCCGAGCCGTACTCGGAACTGTAGGTGTCGTTGACATGGAGCTTGCCGTCGGGGCCTTCCTGGATGAAGTGGAAGATAAAGCTGTAGCCTCTCCGTGTAAGGGGGAAAAGGAATTCCCTCAGGAAGGTGTCATCCATAGTCCGCCGGTAATGCTCCCAGAACGTATGACATATCCACGGGAGGTGATTGAGGCGGGCGGCAGGCCGGGTACGCCCCGACAGATTGCCACCCTTCCAATACACATCACGGTTGATGAGATTCCTGGTCGTGGTGGGGTTGCCGAAATAAGCCGAGTCATGACGCATCTCCGGCGGGGCGTTGCTGATCAACGTGCCGTTCGCAAGCTCCTGCTGAAGCAGCCTGACCAAAGGTTCGTTCAACTCCAGTTGATTGGCGACCGGAATGGGGTAATGGGTGAGCTGGACATTGAGGTTCCACCAGCACGCCGGCCAAGCCGTATCCACCTTCAACCAGGGACCGCAGGTATCGATCACAACGCCCCCCGGTCGAGTCGCCGCCGCGAGCTTGTACATCTGGATCCAGTAATGACTTTCAATCCGGGCATCCGGAATACTCAGGAAGCTCTTGGGGTAGTAGGCATGCCACCACCCACGATTCTCCTGCCGCAGTATCTCAATCGGCTTTTGGGCCGCCGCATCAACCGCCGCAACTGCGGATTGAGCCGACCCGCCCTTGAAAAGACCATCCCCAACCGAGATGTACAGGATCCGACGGTTCTTCCCTTGCGAGACGGTCTTCCAGGCCGTGGCGTAGTCCCCCCCCGCCAATAGGGGTTGCACCCAGACCTCCGATCCACCCACCGTCTCCTGTCGCCCGCCGGTATTCGGCAAGTACCCGTCGGGCAGTTTTTTCGCACCTTGAAAGCGAGGCACAATGGAACGGAAGGCATGCCACTTCATCTCCATCCCGCTTTCGTCTCCATCGGTCTCGAGCTCAATCACCACAACCCCCGATTCCTCGGCACCGGGCTGAACCCATGAACGCCACTGGATACGTCCTTGATCCGTACTGATCAGTCCAAGGGCCTCACCATTCCAGAGGTCGATTCGCGCGGTTCCGTTCGTCACTTTACCGACGGGACAAAGATGAAACCGACCCACCGGAAGGCGCGTATGGGCCGTCCAGTTATTGTCCTTGTACGACAGATCGCGCTCATCATAGAGGTCGCTCCGGCCGATCGTCCAAGCCAGCACATCGGCACCCGGCTCCGCCTCACCCTCTCCCTTGTAGATCATGGCACCCAGGCGGCCGTTCCCGATAAAGGCCCCCTCCATCCACGTTTCCGGCAGGCGTTCCCATACTGGGTCGTGCCGGCTGAGAAAAGCCTCCCAGACCACGTCACTCTTCAGGACTGGTTCCGGGGCATCATCCCTGGCGAATTCCAGTTCCTTGATTTGACACAACTCCCCCTCGCCGCCGTCGAAGCGGAGAAACAGGGCCAGCTTTCCATTCAGTCCGCCGATGGTATCCAACGCCGCGCAACGATCAAGATCCAGCAAAGGAATCTCGACTTCGTGGTAAGCGCCATCCGCAACCGTGTAGTCGTGCAGGTTGACCTTCGCGATATCATCCTTCAACAAATCCAGGTTCAAACGAAAACGGATGTCATCGCCATTCGTCAATGCCTTTTCTCCAAAATGGATGTATTTGAAGCCGAGGCAACTCCCGGCCTTGATACCCGTCATGGGATGCAACCCATCCGGCTGACGTGGCCAGCCGAGAATCCGGCCGCTTCCCTCGTGGTAACAACAGATGCCTATGTTGTAGCACTGAAACGCACTCAGGCCGTTGGTACTGGAGGCCTGGGAGGTCATCTCCACCTGGGGAATCACAATTCGATCCCCATCAAACTGCACCTCTATGGGCTCCATCATGGCCTGCCGGTTGACAAAGCCGCCGGCGGTCTGGCGGTGGTAGAAAACATACCACTGGTCGCCGATCCGGCAGATGCTGCCGTGGTTGTTTCCTCGTCCATTATCAATGATGCGTCCACCGTAACTCCAGGGACCGAATGGCGTTTTGCCATAGCAGTAGGTAAGGGCTGGGATCCGCTCATTGGCTGAATAAATAAAGACATACCGGTCTTTGCCCAACTTCCTGATGGAACTGGCTTCGAACAAGGTCGAGTTATTAATGTCCTCCTTCTCAGGCAATGTCTTGCGCCAGGCGTTAAGGTCTGGCTTTCGGGTTTCGGAATTAATGATCGTGTGCATGTCAACCGGATCAAGCTCGGCACACCGATCCCCTTTCTTCATGCCCCAATAGGCATAAACCCGAACCGACCCATCCTCCTGGTCATCCACCAGCACGCCGGGATCAAAGGTCCCGGCACTGTTGGCGGCGGGCCAATCGCACATGACCGGATTGGTAAAAGGGCCAGCGGGACTGTCACTCGAAGCCATGACACATTTCGGTCCGAAATCCGCAAAGCCGGACACGGAACCAGGGGCGTCCTTGCGGGGCCCCTGTGACCCATCCAATTGGTAGATCGCTCCCAGAAAAGTATAAAGGTAGTATCGCTGGTTGACAGGGTTATAGACGCAATCGGGCGCACCAAAATGCTGTTTGTCCACCCGTCCGTAGCCGAGCTCCTGAACCTGCTTGACGTGAAACACCTCACCATGACTCGTCCACTCACCAAGCTGATTCACAGGTGCCGACCAGACATCATGACCAAATCCACAGAAACCGTCGCCGCGCTCATCGCGCGAGCCATAGATAAACACCCGCTTTTCGCCCTTGTATTCAAAAACGCGAGGCTCGCCATCGGGTATAAATGCGGTTGGCGGCAAGATTGGATTTTGGGGCGTTACACTGGTCTTCATCTTCATTTCTTCTCCATTAAGATTACCGACAGACACAGCTACCATCAAGCTCGCGAAAACCAGCAGTTTATGCGAAACCGAGCCCCAAGCATTGGTCATTTCAGATACTCCGCGATGCTGGTCATCTGCCACTCGGGGGTCGGTGCCTTTTCAATGGTCTTGATTGCATCACGGACCTTGTCGGCGGCGTCTTTTGACATGTACGCTTCCTCAAGGTACTTCGCGGCCTTTTCAAGTTGGGGAATGACGGATTTCGCGTGTCCGCCGTAGCCGTTGATGATGATCCCGAGTACGCCTTGGGTGGCATCGACGACGTTGTGTCCCTTTTGATTCGTCAGGTACCAGACTGCCGTTTCGAGCCCTTCGCGGGTGTGATGCGATGCCATGAGCTTGAGTCCGCTGGTCCGCGCTCCGGAGGAAAACATGATGTCGGCGGGAGCCATCTCCCGGACGGAACCGTAAATGGCCTTCCAGAGCAACTTTAATTGCTCCTCAGTCAGTTTGTCATAAACCGCACTCACACTGCTCCGGCTACCGCCGTTTTCCACCTTGAGCAGTTCGCGGACGGCCTTCACCACCAGCTCGCTGTCCGCCTGCGGAATGCCCTCGCCTTTACGGGCGACCGCTTTGACCTTCTGCGCGTTTCCAGAGTAGAACAGCGCGAACGCCAGTTCATTTTTTGTCCGCATGGATAGTTTTCGGGGATCTTCCGGTGTGGCCATTGCCAGCATCACGGGAAGGGCGCGGTTCACATGCGTGGACAGTCCCATCTCCGGGCTGTAGGAACCGAACGCTCGCATGGCATAAAACAGCATGACCTCATCAGAAGATTCCAAACCCTTGGCGATGATGGCATCAGCAGCTTCAACCGAGGCACGCCCGGCAACACGGAGTCCCTGGCAGGCGCCGTAGCGGGCATAGCGGTTGGGACTGTCCAGCATGGCGATCAACTGGGGCACCACATTGTCCGGCCTGTTTTCCAGCGCCTGCGCAGCGCGGCTACGCACCGCTGGGAACAAGCTCTCCAACTTGACCAAGAGTTCCTGGGTTGAAAGCCTTGAGTAATCATCCTGCGACAATGCACCCGCTTCGACCGCTTCAGTCAACGCCTGCCCTGTGATGTCCTTAACGACCCGCCCCTTGCCGGTGATATAGAGTTTCTTGAGCGGCAGGCAGTAGGCCAGCAGTCGGGCACCCGTGCAATCCCATCCGTAGTATTGGTTTTCCTTCGATCGGTTGTTTACCATTCCGGGCTTGCCTTGGTATTCGAATTTTCCACCCCACTGACGCTCAAAGTCATAGAACCACTCCATCCGCTTCATGAACGCCGCCGCCGCCGCATCCCCCCCACGGGCCGCCCCCAAAGGTCCCCACAGCAGGCTGAAGTAGTTGCCCGTATGCCCCCCTTCCCGCTCGTTGTATGAGGCAATCGCAAGCTTGGTGAAGAAGGTGGCGGCCTCTTGATCCCCCATCAAGTCGAACATGACCGCGGTAAGCGAGCATTTGCCATTGTCCTCATGGGACTCCGACTGAGGAGAATGATCGCCGTAGGGGACGGCGCCGCGATCAACGTAGAACCGGAAGAACTCGCCACCACGCTTGAGCGCCATCTCGATGTGCTCGTTGGTGACTCCGCACTTGCCCGCCAGAGCCAATGAGATCATGCACGGCAGGCTGGCCTGATTCATGGCACCATAACCGGGACAGATCCCATGGAGGGTTCCATCGGAAAACGGATAGGGTACACACATGCTGTGCGCCCAATTCCCGTTTACCGACTGCCCCATGGACATCTTGGTGGAATACTCGAGGATCGCCGGAAGTACGGTTTCATCCTTCGTGGCCAGATAGTATTCGGTCAGAAACAAATTGTGGTATCCCCAGTTCCAGGTTCCCTTGGCATAACTCAATGGCAGATTCTTGCCCCCTGCCGCCACTTTTTGAGCGTGTTCACGAACCATCGGCATGACATCCTCACGTCCCGTCGCCAACAGGCCTAAGGCATTCACATCGGCACGGACCCCATCTCCAAGGCCTGCCTTCAGCAGGTGGACGCACCCCGCATCGATAATTTGCTTTGATTTGACATCATTCGTCGCCGGTGCCTCGCTGAAATGCCCCATGACTTTCAGCGTGAGGGTCACCTCACGGGTCTTGCCCGCATTCCAGACGGTCAAGGCCAGTTTTCCTTTTTTCTCGGGGGTTTCGGCCGCCGTAATGGCGTTGACCATCTCCTTGCGGGCGTCACGGCGGAATGTCTTGCCCTCCGCGCCAAGGATCACATCGCCCGGCTTCAGGATATGACTGGCTGGCGACTTTGGATCCACCTTGGTGATGTAGATTTGCTTGGCCCCCTCGGTGCTCTTGTGTGGGATCGCCCAGATCCAGCCCTTGGCCCCGGTCGCACCCAGATTCCAGGACATTTCCCCCGGATTGGGTTTCCCGCCGTCGGTAAGATTCGGAATCTGCGGACCGCCAAACCTGATGGTTACCTGTTCATTCTCTCCGTTTCTAACGCGGCTGAATGTCAGAGATAACCCTTTACGTTTAAGCCATTCCGCACCTTTCTTGAATGTTGCAATGGGATCATCCTTAAGAAACGTTGAAGCCATGGCCGTAATCACATCACCGGCCTTAAGAGACTGATCACCTTCCGGCGCACTCACAATGTATATGGCTCTGGTGCCATTCCTTTCCTTAAGCGGACGTCCGCGAACACCGGTCAATCCGATGTCCTGCCCCTCGGCATCCTGATCGTCAAAGTCAGCCGCCTGCGGGACAAAGTCCGCTGGAAAAGAAATTTTTCCTTGTGCGGATGACGATGCAGGCGGGGCAGCATGGGCCGCCTCCAGCAAGGTCAGCAGGATCGCCACAGCGCAGGAGTTCCTTAATGCTGCTACGACGCCAATCTTTCGATATACCGATATGTTTTCGAGCTTGATCACCTTTATCTATCCCCCCTATTCCCTCTATTTCGGCCTACGAGATCGGCGACGAGAACGAATTACGAGTCGCAGGCAACATCATCGTTCCCCGTTCTCGCATGCCCGCCGTAGCGCTAGCGCGAAGGCAGGTCGCCGTTCTCGTCAACCGATTTCCCCTTTTCAAAGTTTTCTGGATGAATCCTTGGCAGAGGGATAGACCATGGTCACCGTCTTGGTTTCGCTTACGCCCGTCCAGTTGTGCAGCACCTGGCAATCTGCCCCAAGCCCCTTGCTGATGACCGAGGGCGTTGCCAGCAGTTCGACTGCACTCACCTGGCCATCCCGGCCTGGGAGATTAATGGCATAGACGGCGAAACTGGATTGATCGTCGGCGGTTTTCTTCGGATTCAAGCCATCCTTGATCAAATAGGTCTTCACTTTCCCGCCCTGGGTCACTCGCAAGCACATATGGCAGTTCGCATCCGTGTAGCCAGCCTTTGCCGCCCGTGCCAGAGCCTCCGGCGAGGTGGCCTCGAACACCTCGGCACGACTGCCCGGATAGGGGCCGATCGGCGGATACAGGAAGTTAGCCTCTGGCGTCACCAGGCTCGCCGACCCCAGCAGGCTGATCACCTCCACATTGTCCTCGACCGGGCAGCCGTTTTCCCCCGGTTTGCCAACCACAAGCGAATAGCTCCCCGTTGCCTGATCCCACGATTTGTAGACACCGTCATGCTCATCCCAGCGCACCTGGGTTGCCTCCAGACGGTTCTGGAGCCGGCTGAAGTGGTGATCTGAAAAGAAATTATACAATCCGCCCGGGGCACCAATCCGGTTAGCCCCGCCACCGCCCATGGGATCGCGGCGATGGGCACCATCGAATACAGAGGGGATGAACTCGCGCTTGAAAGGATCAAACCCCCAGGTCGGGCCGACGTGAGGCCGGTTGGTGGGATCCCCCGGTGCCGGGTAGTCTGGCATGGGACCGACATACGGGTAGTTCCTCGCATTATTTGCTGTCAGGTCAGGCAAGCCTCCGATGGCGTGTCCCAGTTCATGCAGGATTTTGCCACATGATTGGCCATGTCCGACAGCGGTGAATCCGCCGCCGTACCCCCCGCAATCGAGGCCATAGATCGCCAGGAAGTAGGGACGTCTCACACCACCCGCACCGGCGGCATCCCGGAGGGCGTGGATGAAAGCCCATGACAATGCCTGCTCGCCATCAAACGGAAGTCCGGTTTTTTCCGTGTACTCTTCCGGGCTTGAGCAACGCACCGCCGGCTTGCCAGCCCGCGGCATGTGGACGATGCCGTTGAAGTGTATGTCGCGGACTCGCCGCAGCTCCAATTGCTGCACGGGCAGGCGCGCCGCCAGCCCCTCGAACCAGCCTTCCTCATAGTCGCACCCTTTGCCCCCTCCGAAAAAATGAACATCGAACATCGTGAGCACCATCTGCGTGGGTGCGCCGATCAGTAGTTTGTCGAACTCGGCGCGGTCCAGAACCGTACCGGCGGTGCCGTCCTCCCGTCGCCGCAACTCAACAGCCACCTTCAGTCCGGTCGCCACCCACTCCCGTGGAATCGTGGCGGTGAAACTGTCCTCATAGCCGTGCTCGACAAGTCTCGGATCGTCCGCGGCCGGGGCAGGCAACGTGGCGGGCCCTTGCAACGGCAAATCCAGCGTCCGTTCCCCCAGTGCCAGCGTGGCGCGCAGGTCGGGCGACGCGCTGCCCTTCACGCCATTGACCTGCACCTTGAGCAGCGTCTCCAGGTTCCCGACCAGCTTGAAGCGCGGATCGTCGGGGGTCTGCACATGGTGCTGGGCAAAGAACACATGTTGAATCGCGGGTTGCACGACGACATCCGGCGCGTCGCCAACCTTCGTCAGCGGGACCGAATCGGATGCCACCTGGGGCTTGAGATACTCGGCAATGCTGGTCATCTGCCACGCGGGCGTCGGTGCCTCCTCGATCGCCTTGATCGCGGCACGGATCATCCCGGCCAGTTCCGGGTTCGGCTTCAGGTACACCAGCGTGTCGGAGCCATTCTCATAACGCTCAGCGGCGGCGTTCAGCACAGGGATGAATGCCTTGGCGTGGCCACCGTAGGTTTCAACAATCAACTTCAACATCGATTCGGTGCTGCCTATGGCTCCGTGTATTTTCTGGTTGGTCAGATACCACACGGCGGTTTCCAAGCCTTCCGTCGCATGCAGCTTGCTCATGAGCACAATACCAGCCTCGCGCACCCCGCCAGAGAACATCACTCCACTGGGTGCCTGCTCGCGCGTGGCCTGGTAGATGTCTTTCCAGAGCAAGGCGCGCTGTACGTCCGTCAGTTTGTCGTACACGATGGAAACGCAGCTCCGGCTGCCGCCGTTACTGACCTTGAGCAAGGCACCAACGGCCGCGACAACCAGATCCGAATCCATCTTCTCGAGCCCCTCGCCCTTGCGGAAGACCGCTTTGAGCGCACTATTCGCGTTGCCGGAATAGAAAAGAACGTTGGCCAACTCCTGCTGCGTCCGGCTGCGCGGATCGCCAGGGTCCTTGTGAGTCGCCATTTCCAGCAGTGCCGGAGCGGCCCGCATGGCGACCTTAGAGAGTCCCATCTCCTCGTTATAGGAGGTAAAGGCATACATCGCGAAATAGCGCAGCAGCGGATCCTCGGGACGAAGTGCTTTGGCAATGATGGCATCCGCGGCGGGCTCCGAGGCGCGGCCGGCGAAGCGCAGCCCTTGGCAGGCACCATACCGTGCATACCGGTTGTCGCTGTCAAGCAGGGCGATCAACTGGGGCACGACATTCTCCGCCTTGCCTTCCAGCGCCGCGGCCGCCCGCTGGCGCACCGCCGGAGACCAGCTCTGCAACCTGGCCAGCAGATCGTCGGTGGAAAGCGTTTTGTACTTCCATTCGACCGGTTCACCTGCGCCAATCGCATCCGACAGTTGCGTCCCGGTGATGTCTTTGATGGTACGCCCCTTGCCCGTGATGTAGAGTTTCTTGAGCGGCAGGCTGTAGGCCAGCAGTCTGGCTCCCGTACAATCCCAATCCTTATACTGGTGTTCCTTGTTCCTTTTGTTCACCATGCCAGGCTTGCCCTGATAAATGAAATTCCCCTGGCGACGGCGTTCGAGGTCGAAGAACCATTCCATTCTCTTCATGAACGCGGCAACGGCGGCATCGCCGCCACGGGCCGCCCCCAGCGGCCCCCAGATCATACTGTAATAATTACCGGTATGCCCGCCCTCCCGCTCATGGTACGAGGCGAGCGTCATTTTAGTGAAGAAGGTCGCGGCCTCCTCGTCGCCCAGCAGGTCGAACATGACCGCCGCTTCCGAGCTCTTTCCGTTGTCCTCGTGCGCATTCACCCCGGCGCCATGGTCACCATACGGTATGGCCCCCTTTTCAAGGAAAAACCTGAAAAACTCGCGTCCCCGCTGGAGCGCCAGTGTAATCTCGTCATTCTCAACGCCGCCTTTCGTGGCCACCGCCAGTGAGATCATGCAGATCAATCCGGCCTGGTTCATCGCGCCGTAGCCGGGAGCAATGCCCGTGACAGGGCCGTCCTCGAACGGATACGGAACGCACATGCTGTGCCCCCAGGTACCCACCCGGCTTTGCCCCATCGCAATCTTGGTCGAATACTCGCGGAGGGCCGGCAGGACCGTGGCGTCCTTCGTGGCCATATAGTATTCAGCCAGGAAAAGATTAGCGTACCCCCAGTACCACGTTTCCATGGCCAGGTTGTAGCGAAGGTTCTTGCCGGATGCCGCCACCTCATGCGCAAACTGGCGAACCAGCGGCATGACATCCTCGCGGCCCGTCGCCAGCAACCCCAAGGCATTGACGTACCCGCTGATATTATCGCCGATACCCTTGTCCTTGAGGTACTGGCAGGCGTCGTCAATGATTTTCTCCGTTTTAGGGGAGGCCAATGCCGACTCGCTATAGGAACCCATGACCTTGATCGTCAGGGTGACATCACGCGTCTTGCCATCTTTCCAGACGCGGAGGGCCAGCTTGCCCGCTTTCTCCGGTGTTTCCGATGCCGTCAGCGCATGGGCGAATTCCTTGCGCGCATCATTCGTGAACATCGCGCTGTTCGCCCCGAGGATCACGTCGCCCACGCTCAGCACGCCGTCGGCGGGGGAACCCGGCTCGACCTGTGTGATGTAGATCTCCTTCGAGCCCTCGGTGGTGCTGTGCGGTATGGACCAGATCCAACCCTCTGCCCCGGCTGTCCCAAGGTTCCAATCCTCCTGCGAAGGATCATGTGCCCCCCCCTGGGTAAGCGGCAGTACCGCCTCCAGCCCGATGGGGAGCGTAAACGTTTCGGCGACGCCCTTGCGCCAGCGTTCAAAGGTCAGCTTCCCGTCCCCATTCATCGCCTTTTCCACCGCTTTCTTGAAGTCCGCGGCGGCTTCATCGCCCAGAGGCTTGCCATCCACGGTAAAAATAATATCGCCGAGTTGAATGGGATCGCCCTTGTAGCGCCCTGCCGGGGGGGCGAGGTTGATATAAAGAGGATGGGTGCCCTTGTGCTCCTTTAATTGCCGGCCGCGAAGCTGGGTGAGCCCTAGGTAGTTACCTTTGATGCCGCTGACGAAGTCATCCCCCTGCGGTTCAAAGTCCGCAGGATAATCGATTCTTGCTGACGGGGGAGGCACGACCGTCGCGACGTCTTCTGCGGAGATGCCGATAGCACTGCTGACCAGCAACAGCCCAGCAACACAGGGCAGACACCGTAAAAACGCGACCGTTTTCGACGTTCCATTCAACAACAACTTCGTCATTCTACTCATCTTGTCTGCTCCTGTTGGTGGCTTTGACTTTTCGAAGGGTATGCACATGGGCAATACGAAGGCAAGCAGGAAGGCAGGGCAATTCCCTCTGAACGCCTGCTGGGTTGAAATACGAGCACCAGAACGGCTTGCCTATTCTTGACTGCAGTCACGTCTTTAGACTCTATACATTAGATATTTACACAATCACAATAAGCCTGCATAGCGCGGCCCTGAGGATTGAAAATACATTACATATAGTCAGATAATAATTATCGTTTTGGAATGATGTTTATGTCACAATTAAAACAATTCGTTGGGATATGTCATTTTCAGATCCACGAATAATGGGGAGATAGGCAGATGAGAAATCTTATCATATCACTGGTGGCGCTGGGCCTTGCAGCGACGACGGCACAGGCGACGCCCTACTATTACGACAACAATTCCGATACGGCCGGCTTTGGAACAGCGGGTGGCACATGGGCGGCACCAACGCCCGGAGCGACTCCCGGCTGGAGTACAAGCGCAGCCGGCGATGCGTTTCCCGGCAGCGTCACCACGACCACCGGTGATGTTCTAAACTTCGGCAACGGTGCGACGGGACTTGGTGCGGGTACGATCACGGTCAGCGGCACGGTCAATGCCGGTAATATGACCTTTGCATCCGGCTCAGGCGCTATCGTCCTGTCGGGTGGCTCGATCACCCTGGCGGACGACGAAACCATCACGGTCAACAACACCGCCAATACCATCAGTTCTATTCTCGGGGGCGCGGCCACAAGCTTGACAAAGGCCGGCACCGGTACGCTCACCCTATCCGGGAACAACACCTACTCGGGCGGGACGACGATCGGCGGCGGCGAGATCAAGGCAAGCCACAACAGCGCGCTTGGCTCCGGAGCGGTGGTGATTGACGCCGTTTCAGGCAACCAGCTTCAATTGGCAGCCGGTATCGACATTGGCAATTCGCTCACGATTCACGGAGGCGGTGTTTTGGGACAGGGTGCGCTGTGGGCTGAAAACAACGCCGCGGCGATTTACAGCGGCTCGATTTCGATCGACGCTCTCCCAAACTCGGGCGGGCATTTTGCCGCCGGCACTGGTACTTCAACGTTGACGCTGACCGGCCCGATCTCATCCACAGTGACTGTGTATATTCGCAAGGGTAGCGTTATCTTTTCCAACGACGGCAGCAGTTACACGACTCTCTCGATTCAGGGAGGGACAGCCAAATTAGGTATGGACAATGCCATACCCGTGGGCGCCGCAGTGAACATCGGAGTATCCGGGGATGCCTATCTCGACCTGGCGGGCTATAACCAGACGCTGGCGGGAATGACGAAGTCCGCCAATGCCGCAACGATTGGAAATAGCTCCACCACGACAGACTCACTGCTGACAACCACCGGCACCTCGACCTTCGCGGGCCAAATCGTGGACGTGATCGGCTCCGGCAATAAGAAGGTGGCCCTCACCGTCAACGGCGGCGAATTGACGCTTAGCGGCACCAACACCTTTACCGGCGGCGTGACGCTGCAAAACGGCAAACTAGTGATCAACCAAGCCGGCGTGGCTGGTGTATCGGGCGCACTGGGAAATGGCGGCACCTTCATCATCAATGGTGGCACCGTTGACACCGTAGCAGGTGGGATCGTCAATTCCAATGCGAACCCCCTCACCATCAACGCTGATTTCACCTTTACCGGAACGGGGGCACTGAACCTCGGCACGGGGGCGACCACCTTGGGCACGGCAGCCGGTAGCAGCCGCATGATCACCGTCAGTGCGAGCACCTTGACGCTCGGTGGCGTCATCGCCAACGGAACCACCGCCAATGGCCTCACCAAGGCCGGAGGCGGCGTTCTACAACTTACTGGCCTTAACACTTACACCGGTGATACGTTCATCAACGGAGGACAACTTGTCATCGGATCCACCATCAATACCAGCTTGCCTGGATCCTTGGGTAACGGCAACTATGCCGGTAATATTTATATCGCCTCAGGGGCTTTGCTCGCCTTTAGAAGCAACAGAACCCAAACCTTCAGAGGTGTCATCAGCGGCGATGGCAGCATGTTTGTGGGAGGAGGCGGCGCACTGACGCTCTCCGGCACCAACACCTTTACCGGCCCGATACAAGTCGGGGGGACCGGAAACGGACTTTCCGGCAGCCTCACGGTGTCCTCCTTCAACTACATCACCACCGGTACATGGACCGATCACCTCATCGGCAGCAGTTTGGGTATCCCGACTACCGTGAACAATGGCAAAATCACTTTAGGGGCGGGCTTGTCCGCCAATGTTGCACTAACCTACACCGGTTCAGGTGAGACGACGGATCGCACCTTGAATTTTGTTAACATCAATGCAGGCACTCGGTATGTCACGTTGGATAACTCGGGGACCGGCCTCCTCAAATTCACCACCACGCCCACGGGAGTCACGCTCGTTAATAGCATTGTCCTCCAAGGGGGTAACGATGGTGAACTCGTCGGCGGGCTGCCCTTTTCATTTCCTAAATTAACCAAATCCGGCACCGGCACCTGGACACTCGGCGGTGCCGTCGGAAACACCGGCCTGCTCACCATCAACGCCGGTACGCTGGCCTTGCAAACCATCAACGCCGGTACGCTGGCCTTGCAAAAGAAGAGTTCGCTGATGAACGGCAACACAGCCAACTGGACGGCGGCCCTAATCAACGTGAAAAGCGGCGCGACACTCGCGGTGAACGTGGATTCCGCCGAAACCGCCGGATTGAATAGCACCAGCCTGGATACCCTGCTCGCGGCGATCTCGGTTGCCGGCACAACCGTTCAGGGTCTCCAGTCCGGAGCAAAACTCGCCTTGGATACAAGCACCGCCACCGGAGGAACCTTTACACAGGGCAACATCATCGCTGATTCCACGGGTGCCAGCGGTGGTGCGATCCACCTGACCAAGCTCGGCGCCGGCACCCTTGTCCTCGACAAAGCCAACACCTACACCGGTTCGACCACTGTTGAGGGTGACGGCACGCTGAATCTGACCGGAAACCGCACGGCGGCAGCAGGTTCAATCATCGTGAAAGGTGGCAGTACGCTGGGCATCAGCAACGGATCATTCTCGCTGGGCGCAAACGCATTTTCCGTCGGGTCTGGTACTGGATCTGCAGGAAACGGCACGGTCAATCACACGGCTGGCTCCATTTCCACCGGCAACGGTGGTCAAGTGCTTGTGGGGAACGGTACCAGCACCGGCATTTACAACCTTAGCGGTGGCACCCTGACGACCTTTGTGTCACTTACCCGTGGGGTGATGCTCGGAGTCAACGCCGGGTCCACCGGGACGTTCAACCTCAGCGGCAGCGGTAGCCTCCAGATGACTTCGGGCGGAAACTCCATCCTTCAGATTGGACGGTCAGATTCGGCGGTACATAACACGACAGCGCTCTTTTATCAGACTGGCGGCACGGCCGATATCGGTACTCTGGCGATGGGTGGCGCTGCGGGGGGTGCCACAAACGTCAATTCGACCTTGACCCTGCCTGATGGCACCTTCACGGCCAGCGCCTTCACCTTGCTCGCCGCAGGTGATAGCAACACCGCCGTCATCAATATCGGCGGCACGGCGGATGTCACGCTTCCCAATCTGCCCACCGCGCGCGGCAGTGGCGCGACGGCCACCATGAACTTCGATGGCGGCACGCTGAAGAACTCGGCCACCGGCACGTTCATCACCGGCCTGAACAACGCCTTCATCCAGTCCGGCGGTGCCACCTTCGACACTTCCCTCAACAGCACGACCATTTCCCAGGCCCTCCTCACCCACGGCTCATCCACCGGTGGCGGGCTGACCAAGGACGGCGTCAACACGCTGACCCTTTCGGGCGTGAATACCTACACGGGCGATACGACGGTCAATGCCGGAACACTGAAATTGACGACGACCGGCAGTATTGCCGACAGTGCGAGTATCCTGCTTGCCAGCGGTGCCGGCTTCGATGTGTCCACGCTGACCACGCCGCTCGCGCTCTCCGCCGGGCAGACGCTGAGGGGCACCGCCACCGGCGGTACCCCGACGGCGACGATTACCCTGGACGCAGGCAAGGGGCTGACCCTGTCGGATGCAGGCGTCGCCTTCACGGCGTTTGGGGCCGGCACAACGCCTCCGCTGACGGTCGCCGGATCCGGAGGTTCGTTGGACATGAATGATGCACCGGTCAGCATAAACACCTCGCCTTTGACCGAAGGTGCCTATAGGCTGATTGCCAAGAGTGGCTCGGCGTCGGTTGCCGGTTCCGTTTCATCGAGCAGCCTGACCATCAATGGCGAGGCAAACCCACAAGGGTACGCATTGGCCATTATCGGAGGTGAATTGATGCTCACCGTAAAACAGGGAACTGTGTTCCGGTTTAGGTGACGCGGCTTCAGTGTCCGTTTTGAGTTGGTTGTGTTGTTCCTATAATTATCTAGACAGGATGACAGGATTGCCAGGATCAAATGATTGAAAAACCGCGCATTTATCCCGTTTATCCTGTTAATCCTGTCGAAATCACAATGAAAGGCTTAGTATGTTCCAGACGGGAGGTAGGATAGGATATGAATATTAAACATAGGCGCAGCCCGCTATTCTCGATGAGCAAGTCACATTCGAAAGCCACCCTGCCCCTTTCCGCGTTTCTGTTCGCGGGGTTGCTATTCGCGGCAGGAAGCGCACAGGCGGCGACTTATTATTACGACAACGATTCCAATACGGCGGGCTTTGGGACGGCGGGTGGCACATGGGCGGCCCCCACCCCAGGCTCCGCTCCCGGCTGGACCACGAACAGCGCAGGAACCAGTATTCCCGGCAGCGTCACCACCACCACCAACGATACGCTGAACTTCGGCAACGGCTCGACGGGTCTTGAGGCGGGCACCATCACGGTCAGCGGCACGGTCAGCGCCAGCAATATGACCTTTGCATCCGGCTCGGGCGAGATCGTTCTTTCGGGTGGTAACATCACCCTGGCCAGCACGGAAACCATCACGGTCGATAACGCCTCCAATACCATCAGTTCCATTCTCGGGGGCGCGGCCACCAGTTTGACGAAGGCTGGCACGGGCAAGCTGACGCTCCAGGGCAACAGCAGTGTCGGCACGGCGACCGTCAGCAACGGCACCCTCCGCCTGGAGAGCGGAACTCTCTCGACAACCGGGCAGATCGCCCCTAACACCGGCTTAGGTGTCAGGCTGGCCGCTGGCACGCTGGAGGTCGCCGGCGGAAACGTCAGCGTTGGCACGTACGGGCTCGGCTCGTATTCGCCTGATGCCGGCACGCTCAACGTCACAGCCGGTTCCGTGAACATCGCCGGTCCACTTATTGTCGGCTGGAACTCCGTCCGTACGTTCACCGTAAGCGGTGGTACCGTCAATGCCGGCTCCATCTACCACAGGGACTCCAACTACGGAGTCCTGACTATCAGCGGCTCTGGCGTCGTGACAGCCAGTAACGTCTACGAAAACACCGCAAGCGGCGGTACTGATTATCTCAGGCTGAACCTGAATGCCGGCGGGACACTGGTGGCCAACCAGCTTTTTATCAGCCTGAGCGGAAACGCCCTGACGAACGGCACGCACTCGTTGAATGTGAACTTCGACGGGGGTACGCTCAAGGCGGGAGCCAACGGCATGCTGATTTCGACCAACCCTCCGGCAGTCTCCAGCACCAATGCCATCAACGTGACCGTCAAGGCTGGCGGAGCGGTCATCGACACGAATGGGAAAACGGTGGATATTCGCCAGCCGTTCGTGCATGACGCAGGTTTGGGAGCAACACCCGACGGGGGCCTGACAAAAATCGGGGCTGGCACCCTGACCCTTTCCAGCACCAATACCTATACCGGTGCCACTAGAATTAGTGCAGGCACGCTGAGGGTCAACGCCCCGGGCTCGCTGGACGCCTCCAGCGTCGTGACTGTTACCAACGGAGCCACACTGGGCGGGAATGGCACCATCAACGGCACCGTTGATGTGACCGCAGGCGGCATTCTTGATCCGGGGGATTCCTCGGGTGGCATCGG
>JFJP01027090.1_pt1 | contig 22014 bp, 22 predicted proteins | sample 431651 | NCBI WGS metagenome assembly JFJP01 (sample SAMN02602958, study PRJNA72255) | Microbial mat metagenome, whole genome shotgun sequencing project. | biome: fresh water; feature: sink hole; material: water; isolation source: purple microbial (photo- and chemosynthetic) mats found in...
GCAAGCAAAATCACTGTTTTATCAGTAAAACTCGAGAAAATGTCTTTCAGACGAATCCTAGAAATTTTTTATCTAATGAAAGAAAATTCTATTGACGAGCATTTTGTTTTTACAATCTTCTTCTTCATTTAATTCTTGATAATCCGCGAATTTCGACTTTGTTATAAGCCCAATATCCATCTTATAAAGCTTCATTTTCTCGATAAAATCATAAGATTTCTCAGTTTGGCATTCTTTTACCTGTGAATTCATTAGAGTGTTTCTTTCAAATGAGGGTTTTTCATTGGATTTCATGATAAAATTCTCGATTTCATTGAAATCACTCTGTTTATTTTGAGATTCAAACTCATTATTCTGGAAATCGAGGTTTTTTTCAGAAGAATTTTCGTTTAAATTGGTGTGTTTTAATGGAGTGAATGTTAATAATTTGTCTTTTGAAGTATTTATTTCATTGAGCTCTTCTTTTTGATCATAAAGCTTTCGATGTGAGTCTAAATAGGAGATCGGTTTTAACATTTCCATTGGAGTTATTGGAGAAAAAACCACAAACTTTGGTTTTTTTTGAATGATTTTTTCAATTTCTTTGTTATTTTTTTCAGTTTTTAAGAGAAAATCTAAAGGTTTTTTGCATGAGTCTAAATGGGACATATGATCAAATAACTCACTTTCGTTATTTATCCCATTTTTTATTGAAGAAAACTGCTGAAAACCTACTTTCTCATTGCTTTTTTCATCATTTATGTACTTTTTAATTGGTTTTTCAAAGTCTAATTGAGAAATTTCGGTTTTCCCATTATTTATCAAATTTTTAGTTGATTTTTTTGTGTCAAAATGTGAAAACTCCTCAAAAATCTTTATTTCATTGCTTTTTTCTTTAGTTAAGAATTTCTTCCTTGATTTTTCACTGTCTAATTCAGAAAAAATCTCTTTTTCATGATTTTTTTCTTCATTTTTATTTTTATTTTTGAAGTTTTCAATGTCTAAATCAGAAAGTTGCTGAAAAACATCATTTTCCTTAATTATTTTTTCATTCACAAGATTTTTCTTTGATTTTACAATGTCTAATTGCGAAACTTGCTGAAAAATTTCTTTCTCCTTGTGTTTTTCTTCAATTATGAGATTTTTAGTTAATAAAGGCAAGTTTTTTTCTTGATTCATTTGGCTTTTTTCTTTGTTAAGGTTCAAAGAAAACTGTCTTTTCGGTTTAGGAGGATTGATTTTTTCTATTTGAATAATGTTTTCAACCATATCATTATCTTTTTTCTCATTATAGGTATTTTCTTTAAGCAAAATCGCCGTTGGAATTTTAAGAGGACCTTGATTTTCTTTTGGTTTATTCAAGGCATTTTTTAAATTTTGCAACTTTTCTTGAATTTTATTTATCTTATGATTTTTCGACTCATTTGACTCAGAATTAGTATTAGAATCCCAAAAACTCATCAGTTTATTTTTCACAGAATCAAATTTATCAAAATAAATCTCTTCTTTTTCATTGGTTTCTTTAGTCTCCTTTAAACCCTCTGTTTGTTCTTCTTCAATTTTATCATCAATATTATTTTTTTTTTCATTTTCTTCTATTTTTCCTTTGAAATTTACTTTGTTTATTCTTACTTCTTGATTTTCTTCTTCACTTTCTTCAACATTTTGATTCAAAACATGTAATGCTTTTTCTTTTTCTAAAGCCAACCCCTTTTCTCTTTCAAAAGCCTTCTCTTCTTCCAAAGCCTTTTCATTTTCTAATTCATTTTGAAATTCCTTGTGTATTTCTTTTAATTTCTCCTCTTCGCAAAGCGTTCTTTCATATTCTTCGAACATTTCATCAGTAAGTTCCATCTTCACATGATCAAACTCCCCCTTTAATTTCCTATACAAAGAATTCAAAGGAAAATCTTCTTCATTCTCTTTTATATTTGATATCTCTTTCAAAGCTCTCGCAGGCTTTTTATTGTCAATTTCGCTAACATTCGTATTATTCATGCTTAAATTCAAAACTGAAGTTTGTATTTTCTTATTAAAAATCATATTCTCTATCATATTCTTATATCGATATGCTGTTGATTTCATCTTTCTATTTCTATTACTTATCGACCTTCTTTCTTCAAAGGTTCTCATGGTTCTTGAAGTGTTTAGATCTGTGTCTCCTAAGAGAATCGATGAACCTAAAACTATATCTTCATTTCTAAAGAAATTTCTGTCTAAATCTTGATGAAACTCCTTTCTTTTCTTTGAAATTGAAGCTTTCAAAGAATGAGAAGAATTATTGCTATTGGGAATTTCTTTATAATTGTTGAGGAAATCCAGAATCTTCTTGTTTTGATAATGATGAGGCTTCTTTAAATCTAAAAATAATTTGCTTTTGTTTTTTGTGAAGGTCGTGTTTAACTTATTTTCCTTGTTACCGTCACTTTTTTCTTGAAGATTTTCGTCTTTTTTGTTTTCTTCAATCATTTTAAGGAAATATTCTAAAGGTTTTGTTTGAAATTGATTTTCTTTATAATTGATTATTTGATAATTCTGAGTATTAATTGAATTATGATCAGTATTTTTATTTTCAAATTCTTGTTTTTTTTTTAAATTTTCAAAAGCAAATTTCGGTAAACTATCTTCCTCAATCAATTTATTATTAAAACTTTCATTCCAAACAAGATTTTTGGCATTTCCTAAAGAAAAACTGTTTTTTTCCTTGCTTTCACTCATGAAAGAGTCATTATTTGTTTGTTTCGATTTGAAAGAAATTTCATTCATTTTTCGATGTATTTGTCCAGTTCTCTCTTTTAAAAACCTTCTAAAATCTTCTCTTTGTTTACCTTTGCCTCCTATATTAAAAGACTCGTTCTGTAAGAACTCTTTGAAAAGGTTTTTCTCAATGTTGCTTTTATTCAAATTCTTAGTATTTTTATTGAAAGAACTGTCATTTAAATTGGGTTTGATCGGGTCTTGATGATTTAGTTCAAAGGCACCTTCTGATAATAAATTGTTTCGATTCAAAAAATCCTTAAGGGTCTTGAATTTCATGAATTTGAATTCGTTTATTTTTGATGGAGATAATTGGAAGTTTTCATCAAGAACTGAAGATTTTTCTGATTCGTTTGAAGAAATCTTCTGGTAGAGATTATACAAATTCGAAGGTTTTGCTTGGGATTTTACATTCAAATTATGAGAGATGTTTGGGGTTGGTTTGTTATGTTTATTGTGGGAAATATTAGCAGGGAAAAGGGATGTGGATTCAACGAGATTCTTAAAAAAATATTCGTTGTTTTCGATCAGCTTTTTGAGATTTTTTTCGGTTTTCTTGGGTTTGGAGTCAAAAAATGGAATTTCATCCATGAATTTGTGTGCTTTAGAGAATAATAAATAAAAATTTTAAAAAGAACGAGATTTTTTATTGAAATTTGGAATAAATTAAATAGATTTTATCTTTAAATCTCAAAAAATTAAAAATAATTCTATTTATTTTTCACAACTTTCAAATAAAAATTTATTGAAAAACAATATACTGAAAATAATTGCTATCATTTTGTTTTGATTGGTATTAATGAGATTTGGTTTTTTAACCCAAGCATGTAATTTATAAATTTTCGATTGAGAAATCTGATTAAGTGTAATAACCCATTCGAACAATTCATTGCTATCTATACCAAAAAAACTTTAAAACCCCTATTTATTTTTTTATTTTAAACCTGAAAAAGCATATAGTTTATTTTTTAAAAGAGTTACTGAGTTAAAAAGAATGTTCTTGTTGATTTCCTTCAATGAATGATCATTATTCATGAAAAAAAGCGACCCTTTATCTTTTTAAAAATTATCAGTTTTAGGAAAAACCTCAAGTTTACCAGCCAGAATGATAGAGAAATCATCTCCCAAGAAAATATTCCTTACAAAATTATCTTTAAATATTGGAAAAGTGAATGCATTTAAAAATTTTGTAGAGTTCTGATTCGCTTTTTGACTGAGATTTTCATTATTTAGATTATAAAAATCATGATTTTTTCCATAAAAATAAAGACTTCCACCCACTTTTCAAATAAAATGCTAATGATAGTTTTTTTATCTAAAACATACTTGTTATCATAGCAGTAAAATTATTTTTGCAAAAACATGACTTATAATTATGTGTTTCATTGGCCATAATCTTTAAAGGAGATGATAATCTATTTGGTTCATAAACTCCTAACTCTCCACAGTTTCCACTACCCCACATATATAAATTTCCTTTGATATCAATAGCCGAAGCATGTTTATGACCAGAAGAAATACATTTGATTCTATAATCAAAATGAATAATTTCTCATAATTTCTCTTATTTTTTTTTACTTATTTCGAGATAATTCCTCCATAAGAACTGGTGTTTTTTGTGAAATAATATCACCTAAACCCAATAAACCTGTATTATCTAAATCAACACCCCAACTGAAAACTAATCCTTCATCTTTTTTTTTTTTAGGAGAAAATTATTTATAATTTAGTTAATGTTCAAATTATTTACTTGAGAGAAGATGAATAACTGAAGCTGAGGAACAAGAGATCATTTCAATTTTATGCATTTTTAACTCTTGCAATTTTTCAGGAATTGATGAAAAAATACTTTGGTATTTCTTCTCATTTGATTGAAAAGGCAAATTGCCCATTTTCCAAACTTCTCCTTTTTCTAATGCAAAATGAAAAAATGTTTTTTAAGCAAAAGCTTTATAATATTTTTGTTATACCTGTTAACATTAATGCGAATTTGTTTTGGATTAAGACATAACTCAAGTTTTGGCATTCCTCTGATAAGGAAATAATAAAAAATGAGCTCTAATGGAAAAAGTTTAATTGAATTATTATTCGGGGAAAGAATACTTGAATATTGTCGAAAATAATGGCTTTTTTTTTCATAAATGGGTTTAAAAATTCAAATTAAATTTAACATTATTTTATTTTTTTAAATGACTGATGTTTTTTTAAAAAAAAAAAATTTTTTAATCTCAGAATCCTCATTTTTATTAGTTTTCATTTGAAAAAAAAATTATATTTTTTTATGTTTTCTTTTCGTGAAATTTTTGAATAATTATTTCATTTTATTTCTGAATTTTTTTTAAAAAAATTTAAATTATTTTTTTAATTTTTTAGTGGGAAAGCTTTTTATTTCTTAAAAAACCAAATTTTTTTTAATATTAAAATGTTTCCGTTTTCATTTTTTATGATTTTTTTCATATTTTGTGGATGGTTTTCAATGGTGGTAATTTGCCAAAATCAGAAACATAATCATAAGAACCAGGTCCAGGATCTAAAAAAATACAATTTATAAATCATTATAAAAAAATTATTAACGTCTTACTAAGAACCATGGAGCGCGTGGTGGGTTCTGTTCTGCAACCATTTGGGAATTTAAATGCATTATGTGATTTATAATTCGAAATAAAATAGGTGCCAACACCATTGTAATCTGATTTTATCGAATAATGCCCAGGTCCAGGTGCAAGTGACACTTTTTTTAAAATCAAATTGCGGTTTGGGCTTCAAAAAAATTATAAAAAATAATAATAACCTTTATTGAAGGGAGAAACGTGTGGTGGATTAAAACTATGGACAGGTGGATTTTTTATTTTCGATAAAAAATATTTTCCTTCTGGGGTTAAAGTGGGGCAAACTCGATAAGTTCCAGGTCCAGGAACTGTCAATAATTGTTTAGGAACCACTTAAAAGAAAAAAATTCAGAAAATTAAGATTATTTTCTTCAATTTTACATCCATCAATCCCTTTTATTCCAAAAGAGATATCTCTTGTTTTCAAAGTTCCTTTTATTGAATAAGTTCCTGGTCCAGGAACGATATTTTTATTGTTCGAATAAAGATTCTAAACACTTATAAAGATTAAGAGGCAAATTTCTTTATACTTCTCTTCCTATTCCTATTGAAATGCCTTTTTTTGCTAAACTTCTTTCATCGAATTCCCGAGAAACATCATAAGCATTTGGCCCAGGATATTTATTTGCCATCTTTGAAAAATCATATTTGTTCCCATATCCGAGCGATGAAGAGATGTCTGATATAAGAGAAGGTAAAACATAAAAAGCTTGAGAACAACTATGATTAGGATTGTTAAAAACAATATTTTTTGTTGTTGTTGATAAATTTATTTTACTTGGATGCATATTTTTCTTTGAAGCGTTTACCTTTTGGAAATGAGTATTTTTGTTTGGATGGTGAGGTATTTAGTGAAGATTCCAGAAGAGACATAATTAGCGCTCACAAAAATAATTATCTAAGTGTTTTTTATTTTCTTAAAAGTTATATATTTTTTCTAAATTAAGAATTATTTTAAAAAAATTCATTGGAATTTCTTCTTTTTAATGCTTCTGAATTTTTTTTTATTGTAATTTTATTAAAAAATTATTAGTTGGGCATGGTTTCATCTTTGGGGAGCCTTTCATATTTCGAATCTGAATCAAATTTTTTCATTGCAATTGGCCTCTTATTATTTCTTTTCATTTCAATTTCCTAATTAATTTTGTTGATATTATTTATAAATTTGAGGAAGATTACTTTTTGATAATCGAATTTCTTTATATTTTTATCATATTGAGGACTTCTTAAATAAAACAAAGCTGTTTGAGATTTCACCAATTTATTTATAGCATAGAGACTTTTTTATTTTCATCAAAATCACAAAATAATGATAATGGTTACCCTATCAATATTTCAAAAATTAAAATTATCAATTGCAGAAGCAAAATTGCAAATTCTAAAGGAAAGGGATTTTGTAAAACGATTAAGACAAAATTCAACACCACATTCACAATTGTGAATAAAAGAAAAGAGATCAATTCTGGAAACTTAAACAATAATCAAAAAAATTAATAGTTTTTTTTTCTATTACTGACTCTTTAAGATTTCCTTGATTTCCATTTATCAATCTAATGATTTCAATTATTATGATTATGAACAAAAATATCATTCTAATAGTATCAGATATAGTTTTTTTAAATGTCCACAACTTTTATTTGAAATATTTTTATTTTATAAGTTTTTAAAAAAATCCAAAATTACTCTGATTATATAGATGAGAAGAAGCATGTAAAAATACATTATTGAATAAATGGTGTTGAAATAAAGAAGCTTTTGCAAAGGAAGGTTAGAACTAATTTCGGATTCTGGAAAAAATTGAATGGAAAATAAGATTAACGAAAGAAACCTATAAATTTAAGAGGCACTATATTTTCATATGAGCAATCTAAATACGTTGGATGGTGAACTACGCTGTCAGAAATAACCTGATTTTCATCCCTCTTTTTATTTGTCATTTCAAATTCAGACTTTTGCTTTTGTGAATTTAAATTAAAAAATTAGAAACAAAAAAAATTTAATTAAAAATCCGAAATAAAATTCTGTCATTTTTTTAAAATAATTTGAAAATTCATTTTGTTTTTTTAATTTAATTTATGCCATTGTGCCAGAAAAATTTGCAAAATGATTCAAAACTAAAATAACGAGCAGAAAACAAATCACAATAATAATGAAATCAAGAATTGAAAATGAGGATGAAGTTTCTTTTGGACCAGAGATTTTTTCTGAATTTGGATCGAAAATGACTTTTATGACTTCAGTTTGATTTGAAAGAAAATTGTAAATTTTAAGATCAGTTTCGATAATTTTCTTGATTAATTTGTTTTCTGGAATTGTGATATTGAGGAAAAACAAATTTTTGGAAGCATCCTATTGAAATGTTAATTCAAAACAAATTAGAATAATAAATATTACGAATTTGCTGTGTAAATTGTGATTGATAAATTCATTATTGGCATGAAAATTTAAATCCTCTGCTGAACTGATAACAATAATCTTTGAATTATCTTCTGGATTCAATTCCACCTAAATGCATCAATATTTAAAAAATTTATCACAACAGCAACAAAAATACCAAATAATCTCGGTTTGCAAAAAAGAAATTTGGAATAACATCAACTGTGAACTCTTGGGACAGAGAAAATATGTTGGGTGTGTTTGACAATACAATAGCCTTAATTGTTGCTGATCTTGCAGACTAATGATTGAAAAATAAAATTAAATGATGTGGTATCAATATAAAAAATTAAATATTATTACAGATTGCGCTCCAACTTGGTGTTTCATGATCACATTGCATTGAGGAATTTGCTGATTTTCTATTTCATCGAAAATTATTTCTCCTTTTACTTGTAATAAGTCATTATCTTTTGTTTCACATTCAAATTTTAAATTGTTATTGATGGGTTCATTTGAGGCTTTCCCAATATTGTTCAAGAATTTCACTTCTCTTTCATCAGATATCACTCTAAAGTAGAATCGATATTCTTCCTGATAATGAGGATTTGTCATAATGTTTGTTATTTTATAAGGAGATTTAGCCTCATTTAAGATGATGTTCGTCGTTTTATACACAAAAACTTTTGTCAAATGATGGATTGTATCACTAATCATGATATTCGTTTTGCCTTCTTTGAGAGCTAAAGCTTTTCCATTATTGTTTATATTGAGGATTAAAGGGTCCTCTGAAATCCATTTATATTCGTTATTGGTCTGTTTTGAATTTGTGGTGAAATAGATCACCCCACCTAAATGAACATAAACTGGAGAGGATGGAGTCACCATTGAACCAACATTGATGATGAAGACATCATATATGTTTGGATTTTCTTCAAGATAAATAAAACAAATAGAAGAACCCACTGATTTGGCTTTAACGTTCAATACTTGATCAAAATTGAGCACTTTCAATTCAATTGCTTTGGGATTAGTTACATGCAATCCAAATTCCATATTATCAATATCTTTAAAAAAAATATTTAGAAATAAAAAAAATTCTTCATTTACTTCTGGGAAAATGTCTTCCAAAATTGTCTTGTAAGATTATCTTTAATTTAATCTCGGAATCAGTTGGAAGATACAAAACCTTATTTTAAAATAAAAATCTGAAACCTTTCATTTTTTTAATTTACTTTGTATGAATTTTCCAAAATTATTGAATAAATATTTGTAACCAAAATATTCACAATCATCAACTGTTTTTCAACTCCATAATCTTCAACCAAAAAAGTATATTTTCCTTTGTAATCTGTAGTTTTTATATATCCAACTCCATCAATTTGAATTTCTGAATCTGATTGCCCTGTAAAATGATTGAATTTCAGCTAATTTTTTTAAAAATAATTTTTAAAAATATATTTAAAAAAAACTTTTGAAGTTTCTTTATTTGTCACTAATCTGAACCCGCTTTTCGGAGGAATCAATAAAAGAGCAGGTTTAGAAGTTTGTTGATTAAAATTAACAGGAATTTCTGTCACAAGTGGGTCAATGACTTTGACTTTTACCCTAGTTTCCAAGGTGTTGGACTGAAATTTTCTTTCGTATTTTGTTTCAACAATTAAGATAATTTCTGATGTTCCCTCTTTTAAGGCAGAAGCATTTACAGCCATATTCAAATAATTTTCTGTGTTCCACATATTTTTGTGTGTATTCTATTAGAAAAAGCAATAATAATAATAAGAAAAAAAATTTATTTTAATAATATGTACATAATTTTGCAATGAAACAGGTATATGCAAAATATCAGGTTCTGTGGATTTCCAATTGTATTCAAAGTTACAAATACCATGAGAAAATATTTCACTTCCATATTTGCCTTGAATAAATAAATAAAAACATTAAACTGATTTATAAATTTTAAAACTTATTGCAATCAATCTGACAATAGACCCTATGTGCAATTTTCTATCAATCATTCCTAAAATCTGCACACTTTCAACCAATTCTACTTTAATATTCAAACTCACACTGCTGATGAATTTATTTGAATCTTTATATTTCAAAGTAAAAGCCATTTCAACTTTTCCAGTATTTTCTCCATAAATTTCATAGAGTCCAGTGTTTAATTCTTTGAAAGTCACAATGTTTTTATTTGTGAGACTCACTTCTAATAGCACATTATTGAGCACTTTTGATTTTTCACTGGGACCACCAATCAATTCCAATGTGGTTAAACATCCAGGAGCCAGAAGCAATTCACTGGGTTTTATTCTCATAGGTTCAAAAACATGTAACTCTACCACATTACTTGAGATCAAATGAACGACTGTGTGTTGTAATTGAGGTGTCATAAAAGCTTTCACTTTATAACTACCGACTATAAGACCTTCAACTAAGAAAACATGGTTTTGGTTTTCATAATGAGTAATTCTTAAAGCATTGTTTTTCAAATATTCTGAATCGATATCAATTTGTAAATAGATTTTCATGAAATGATATTGCTCAATTGGGAACATTTGATTTTGATTTTCAAGAACCTTCACTTCCATCAAAGTTTGATTGCCAAGAGGCAATAAATTAGTCTCTGTTTTTAAATTCATAAAGAAAGCATCACTGATAATTACCTCACATGTAACTGGCTTTGAATGCTCTAATTTCAAATCTTCTACAATAATTTTAGCATAACCTTTTTTCAAAGGAAATACTGTGATAAAAGAACTTGTTCTATCATAATCAAAAATTAATAATTCAGAATCATTTGTCTTAACAGCAAAATAGCTTGAACCATAAGATATTTTTATTTTTATTGAGTTTCTTAAATCGTAATACAAAACAGCTTTCTGAGGATTTAATTGAAGATTTGGAAGAACGCTTAAAGCTATTTCATCCCATATTATTGGAAAACTTAATTTCGCAAAAATGTCTTTCAAATTAGAAGTTTCAGCTTTAAGAATAAATTCTTCAGTGCATTCTTTTACTGATAATTTTGTGAATTGATCACCACAAATTTCGCAAATCCCTTCATAATCTGATGGTTTACTAAAAATGATGTTTTAATTATTAGAATTTTTTATTTATTTTAATAATACATCGCATTTTGCAGGATTGAATTTGTTGGCTTTGTGATTCTCCAATTAACTTTCAATGAAGAAAAATTATAAAACGGAAACAGTTTTTCATCATATGCAAAAACTTGGAAATAATGTTCTGCGTAATTTTTTAAATTGACAGCTTCAAACCCGAAAATTTTCGCTTTATAAACATTTATAGGAGTTTCATAAGGATCAAAGTTGTATATTTGCAATTTTGAGGGAATTTTACAAGAAACATTTAGCATTACTGAAATATTGACAGGTTTTATGAGTTTTGTGTCTGGTTCATTCCAGGAAAACAGTTTAATAGAGTATAAACGACTGATTTTTTTATCATCTTTCGGCAAATTGCATTCGGTATAATAATGTCTTTTGATTTTTTGTCCCTGATATTTTGAAAGGCTTTTAATTGTTAAATAATGATTTGAAGTAATTTTGCCAGTCGATCTATCTTCTACTTCATAGATTTCATTGATTTTTCTAGTTTCCTCCCATATATTGGGTCCTCCTTCTAAAACCCATTCAAAAGAACTTTCGGGTGCTAGGATTATTTCAGGTTCATCATTAGAGCTCAAAAGCTCGATATTGGGTTGAATTATTTTAAATTTTTCCACAAATCTTATTTGAAATAAATTGCTTTGTATGTTTGAATTTATCACAGGAGAAATCACTTTCGTTGTTAATTCGCTAGGATAATTGGCGAAAATTTTCACTTTGGAACAAACTCCATGATTATTATAAAATTTCAGGATCTCACTGAAAGTTTCTATATTTATTTCTTCCAGGTTGATATAGCTTTGATAATTCTCAATATCCAAAGATTTTTTCTGAGATGCAGTTGGTTGAAATATTTTTCTGAAGCTGTTGTAATTGTTTGAAAGGATCTCTAAATCATTAAGTAATGTTCCATAAGAATTCAATTCCACTCTGGTTTCAAATGCACTTTCATAGACCTTTTGTATATCAAATTGAAAACTCGAACAATTTGAATAGCTTCTATGATTTTCATCTTCTGCAATGACATACACATAATCTGAATCCTTTACAACTATTTCCTATTTTATAAAAAGGTAATCATAAAGAACAATAAATGAATATAAACCTTCATTTCTTCAACAGATTTGACATAAGCTAGATTTGTAACTTCAATTTCGATCCTTTCTTTATTTTTAAAATTCAATCTATCATGAACTTCAATCCACTTTTTTCAATTAAATTTTTTATTTTATTTAAATTTTTCTTTATTTATTTACAGTTTTTCCCTTCTTTTTCGATTTAATTAAGCCCTCTTGACTGACTATAGCTATATTTAAATCTTCAGACATCCATTCATATAAGCTCGAACCTCCGATCACGAATAATTTGAAACTTGATTGGATTTCATTTTTATCATCTGAGGCTATAAAATATATATTATTCGAAAGGAAAGTTAAAGTGATTTTGTTTTACTTATAGAAGGAAGATGGATATTATAATCAGGTTTAATTGTTTTGATTTGCGAATAAACACTTATGGATTTTTTATCAGATGATATCCTTTGAATTTTTATTTAAAAATAAAATTTAATTTACAAGGTACATTTCCAATTTTCCATAAAAATCCACTTTTTCTAATTTCTTTTTAGGAATAAAGATGATATCTTTATTTGTGTTTTTTAGGATTTTAAAATTTTCAGCGTTTTCCATGAAAATGAACTAAATGAATTGATTTTTATTTAAAAGAATATTGAGATGTGTACATTAATCTTCAAATCTTCAGTAACTGTGATCAAATTTCCATTTTCATATAAAAAAGCTCTCACTAAATACTTTTTTCCGGTTATTAGATTCCAAATATTATCAAACACTTCCTCTTTTTCATCGAAATCGTTTGATTTATTTTTATCTGTATTCTCTTTAAAATTTATTATAATATTGAAATAAATAAATAATAATTTTAAAAAAACCATCTAATTCCATTATTTTCAGCTCTAATCGATCGGCATCTACAATATGAACTATATTTTCTACATGGTTTTCAGATTCTAGCATTCAAAAAAATTAAAATATTCATAATCATTAAATTTTTTAAAATTACTTTGCTCTTTAACGAGAACATGAACAACACCTAATTTGTTTTTCATTTTTAACATCCCATTTTGCTGAATTTCACATAAATCTTGATTATCAATATTCCAATCATAATTTGAGTTCGGTAAATCAATTTCTAAAAATTTTTGAAAATTTAGTTTGGAATTTTCAATGAAAAATAAGCCTTTGAGAGAACTTCTTGATTCTTCTCTTTTGATCAAGGCCAATTTAAATGAAAGCAAAGATTTTCTTAAAACAAACAATTCATTATCGGGAATTATCATGAAATGTTCCCTAATAGCCATTCGAACTGAAGCTGGTGCAATCTAAAATTTATTTTAAATTTTATTTATTTCCCCATCAATTTTTTTAAAATCATACCTTATAATCTTTTTCGATTAATTTTGCATCAACCTGGCAATTGCCTGGACTTACACCCTTAACAACAATAATATCAGTTTGAATTAGTTGGGTTTCCATTTTTTTTCTCAAATCAGTTGCTTTTATCAAAGAATCCTAAATTTTTTTTATCTCAATCCAATGTAAATATTATGAAATTTTTACTTTGATAGAAATCAAATCCAAAACTTTGTCACATTTAGAGATAGCCCATTCAAATTTAATTCCTTCTAATGTGGAAAACATATTTCCATTCTTATCATAGCCCACAATTTCCAAAGATTGCATTTCGCCTACATCTAGAGTTCGTGATTTTGTTATAATCTCAATTTTTGAGATTTCAGCTATTTTTGCTTCAACCTTCAATACATCTCCAGTTTCTTCAAAAAAAAAGCCCATTTTTTTCTTTCAAAAATTAAAAAAAATATTCACCTTTGTCCTTTGCAATGATCCATATTGCACTATTAATTGGTTTGCTGTTTAATAATGAAATAATTGCCGAAGAATGGCATCTTGGATTTGCTTCATCTGGAATTCCTTGTATTTGGAAGAAGTTTTGGCTTGAAGATGTCCAATCATAACAACCATTGTAAGCAATTAATTTATATTGGACTAAAGGAGAGTCGAAATTTTCGTAAATATGGGGGAAAAGCAAGTTCATCTCATTAATTTTTTTCAAGTTGTCGATGGGGTCTTTCGACAAGTTTGTTGCCAACATTGTAAAGAAAAACAAAAGCGAAAAGATACGCATCATTTTCCTGATGGGTAATGAAAATTAAGAAAAATTATATTTTTGTGAGGGTTTAATTTGGATATATTTTGATAGTAGTTTTCTGCTTTGAAAAAATTAAGCTTTTTTTTTTAGTTTTATGATTTTTTTTTTATACAAAAACTTTTTAATTTAAAAATAGCTCTTTCTTTTATATAATTAAAATTTATGCATCATTAGTTTTTGTTGTTCCACCTAAATTTCAAAAAATTTTTTTATTTTTTCATTAATTTTTAAAATAAGAGAAATTATAGCAAAAAATGAAATCTTTTACAATATTTCTCATTTCCATCCTCATCTGCTCATTATCCTCAAAAGTTTATGATGATTTTTTCTCCGAAGACGAAGAGGTTCAATTAACCTTTGAAGAGGAACTAAAGTTATATCAAAATTATTTAATTAAATACGGCTCCACATGGCTGATTAATTTTGAGTCCTCAGAAATTTCCTTAGAAAACAGAGCCTATGTTTTCGTTTCAAATTTAAGAAAAATCATCCAACACAACAAAAATCCTGCAAAATTTTATACAAAAGGTCATTTTAATTCAAAAAGCATTTCTCTAATATTTTTCATTTCTTTTAGGAATTAACCAATTTACTGGATTGACTGATTTTGAGAAAAAAAACTATATTTTGCGAGATGCTCAAAATTGTAGCGCTACAGCTCAAGAAACCTTAAAAAATAAAAAACTTAAAAGCTTTTCTACTCCTATTCCTGCTACCCAAGATTGGAGAACAAAGGGAGTGGTGTCTGAAGTAAAAAATCAAGGAAATTGTGGAAGTTGTTGGACTTTTTCAACTACAGGATGTTTGGAATCTCATTGGTCTTTGAAAACTGGACAAGCTCCTCCCCTTTTATCAGAGCAACAATTGGTAGATTGCGCAGGAAATTTCAACAATTTCGGTTGCAATGGAGGGTTGCCAGCTCAAGCCTTTGAATACATCAGATACAATGGTGGACTTAATAGTGAATCCTCATATCCTTATGAAGGTTTTTTTATGAAAGTTTATTTTATTTTTACATGAAAATAGGAAAAGATGGCACTTGTCGCTTCAAGAAATCTGCCATAGTAGCCTCTGTGCCTGGAGGCTCAGTTAATATAACAGCTTATGATGAACAACAAATTTTACAAGCTGTGGGTTCAGTAGGACCTGTAAGTATGGCCTTTGACGTATCTGATGATTTTATGGGTTATTCTGGTGGTGTTTTTGTGGATTCCACTTGTTTTCAAGACCCAGAACATGTAAATCATGCAGTTTTGATTGTCGGATATGGTAACGAAAATCAGCAAGATTATTGGATTGTTAAGAATTCATGGGGGTCTTCTTGGGGGGAAGATGGATATTTCAGAATTTTGAGAGGGAAAAATGTTTGTGGCTTAGCGACGTGTGCATCTTATCCAAACGTTTTTGGATAAATATTTATAACATGAGTTTTATAAAATATTTTAACGAAAATTCTCGAATCAAAAACAAAAACTTTATATTCAAATTTTTTTTTCTTTAAATTTTGATTTTAAGTTTGAATCATTTATTTTTAAAAAAAATTTGAAGTTTTTTTTTTTTTCAAATTAAGGTGTTATTTTTCAAAAATAATTTAAAAGTATTTTCGTAAAATTTCAATCCTTCTATGTTTTCTCAAAACCAAAACAATTATCAGTAAGATTTTTCTAGTTTAGTGCAGATATTTTTTCTCTTTGTTTTAGAAATAATGATGAAGGAGATGAAGAAAATGAACAATTCAAACAAACTTCAAACTTTCAAAAAATTGAAAATTACAATTATGAAGATAGTGGCAATAAATTTCAAAATGACATTTTGGACGAAGGGGAAAGAGAAGCTTTTAACAATGAAAACGAAAGCAATAATGAGAATTATCATCAAGAGGGAGAGGAAGAACAAATTGATGAAGAAAATCATCAATTTTATCAAGGAAACACTTATAAAAATTTACAAAGAAACAATGAATATAAATATAAAAACGAATATGAAGTTGTGAATGTTGAAAATCAAGGGGAAATCGATGATGACGAAAAATATGATAATTCTGATGAGAATAAGGAAAAATCTCCTGACAGTATGCATTTTTTTAAATGATAAAATAGTTTTTTATAATTATTTATGTAGAAAATAAAATTATCAGTTCTATTCCAAATAAAAACAATTTCAATACGGCTGAAATAAAAGAAGAAGATGAAAAAGCGCCAATCAAACCAAACGATATCAATTTCTACAAATTAAAAAATTCAAAACTATTTCAAAAATTTTTGAAAGAAGAAGGGCAAACACAAAAAAAACTCATAAACAATTTCACATCTTCCCAAACTGAAGAGAAACCAAGGATAATTCAGCCTAACAATGATTTTCTGAAAAAAAATGTCGCAAATACAGAGTCTCAAAAGAACTTCAAGACTGAAGATACAAAAAACAATGAGATCCCCAAAAGAATCACTCCAATGAAAAAGGAAAACCCCAAAGATGATAAATATCTGAGTAGAAAATCGAATAATGAAGATGAAAAAGAATTAGCTGGATATTCACAAATAGTTCCAGGTTTATTTCATATAGATTTCGATTTAATTTAAATTTATTCCATAATTATAATTATCAAAGGAAATATTTATCAGCCAGATTTAATTCGAAATAATTTTATTCAACAAGTTCCTTATGATTATAATATGAATAATGTGAATCCAGCTTTATTAGTTTATAATGATCCAGTTGATAATTTTATTTTCAGAGTCTTTTTTCTATTTAAAACTGTTTTTAGTACTATAGAAACTCAAATCCTCAAGTAAATCCACAAATAAACGAATATCTGCAAAAGAATTATTATAGTTCAGCTCCCAATAATAACTTAGATATTTATGTGAATAAAATAAATGAATTGAATGAATTACTCACAAAAGAAGCTGAAAACAATCAGGTTTCACAAAAACTTCTTCACAAATAACTAATATATATAATTTATGAAGATTTTAGAGAAACGATGCAATGATTACTTAATTCATAATGAACAAATAACCTCCAATTATGAAGATTTAAAAAGGAAATTTTTGCAAAACAATGGTGCTCAACGAGGAGATTTATCAAGAAATGAAGAAAAAATAAATCTTTTAAACCAAAACCTTATGGAAAACGAAAAGAGAATCGAAGAGTTATTCGATGAAAATGAAAATTTGAAAAGAAAACTTAATCAAGAGGGGATGCAAAAAGAGAGATATGAAGAAGACAAAAAGCAAATGAGTGCATTCATCGAGCATTTGAAAAATGAGACCCAGTATAATCTATTTTTTTTTTCGAAAAATATAAATATCATATTTTATTTTGAAATTTTAATTAAAAGGGATAAAGAAAATCTAATCTTAAAACGATCTGATGACAATTCGCTTTTGAAACGAAGCATTGACAATTTAAAAAATGATTTATTTCAAATGAAGTTCTTTTTTAAATAAAATTTTAACGATTTTAAATGAAATTTTAAGAGCTGCCAAAGAAAATATGGAGGAGAAAATGAAGGATTTAGAAATTCAATCAATAAATTGCAACAATGATTTAGATTTCGAGAAGAAAAAATTTGCTGATGCTAAAGAGCGCAACAAGAATCTCGAATATGAAAATGAGAAATCACGCAATGAAATGAATTTACTTCGAACTCAAATCAACAATTTGCTTCTAGAAAACGAAAATTGTAAGAATGAGATTTATAACCAGAAACAAATCCTTCAGGATAAAAGTCAAAAAGAGCTTCAATTTACACTTATGCTTGAAAAAGCCAATATGGAAATCAATCAATTTAAGACTTTGTTGGCAAGAACTGAAAAAAACCTCGCGGTTATTTTTCTATAATCTATTAAAAATTCATTGAATTTTTAAAGGATCAAAGAGAAATTAATCAAAATTTAATTAAAAAAATTTCTGATATTGCAAAGGAGAGAAATTCTTTTGAAAAAGGAAATTTCAAAAACTCACCTATTGCAATAAGAATTTCCAATGAGCGAATGAGTCCTTCTTCTGAGGCTTTAATGAATAATCTGAAAAATCAATCAAGTGAAAAAAATCTACTTGTTGAGCAACAGGAATATTATCTTCCAGCAGCGAACAAATGGAATCAAACAAAGATACCACCTGAAAGAAATTTATCAAGTGATATTGCTTTAAATAATAATCAATCTATTAATAAATCAGCTATAATACAAGGAATTAATCCCAATAATAATAATAATAACTATGTAAATAATTATAGGATGAACCCAAACCCTACTTTCAATAACGCTTCATTAAAATCAAAAAATTATCAAAATTCAGGAAATATTCTGGAATGGCAAGAAAAAGATATTTCAAATTCAACGATTAATGTTCAAAGAAGACAAAATAATCCTGTCAATTTCAAAGAGAAAAATGTTGAAAAGGAAAAAGAAATGCAAAAAAATAAATATCAAATTTATTCAGAAATTGAAGAAAAAAGGAATTACTTTACCCAAAAAGAAAAGCTAGAAGCCCCATCGAACAACATGAACTCTCAAGCAAAACGTGTAATACCTGAATCGAGAGAAAAATTCGTTAAAACAAGCGAACAAGAATATGAGAATACCATAAACACAATTAAAAACATTGAGAAAAATTTGATGCTTGCTCAAATTCAAAAAGAAAAGGTAAAATCTTAGTGTAAATTTTTTTTTAAAAATAATCAATAAAATAGTTAGAAAATGATTTGAGGAAGCTGGAAGAAGTTCGAACGAAATCAGCTGCAAATATGAGAAGAAAAAATGAGATAGACGAAGAATTAAATATTCTATCATCAAACATATCACATTTAAAAAGCAAACTCCGGGAAATGAACGCTTTGCACTTCTATTAAAAAGAATTCTTTCAATGAAAAATGAGTTTAATTTCAGATTGTTTTTTTCCAAAATTTTAGAGGGTTTTTCCCTCTTTTTTATCGAACATTGAATTGAAAAAATGAAATAAAAATAATATTTATTTTTGTTTTGCTTTTAATGAGTATTTTTATTAAGTAAAACACTATTTTTTCTTAATCGACAAACTTCTCAAAATTGAAAATATCCTTTCTAAAAATTTCTCTATATGTTTTCATCCTCAAATAAATGAGCTTCATTTTTTTTTACAAATTTTTGACGAAATAAAAATTATAATAATAATACGCAGTTCTAAGATCGAATGATCTCCACCGTTTTCTAAATTCATTGAACCATCAACTTCTTTTTCTTCTTCCACTGTCAAAATAAAATTTTAAAATTAAGCAACAAAAAAAACTCAAACTTTCGTTCAAATTTGGTATTAAAGATAAAATTTCAGAATTTCCCCATAACTTAATAGAATAATCATCACTGGCTGAAAATAAATAAAAAAAAAAAATTATGAGAAAATCTTAATAATAATTAACCAGAAGCTAAAATATTTGGATTTTTCGGATTCCAATTGACAGAATTTATCTTTATTTCGTGTTTTTTTTTTTTTTTTCTTTAATTTAATTTTTTACAGTCATGCTATGTCCTTCAAGAACTCCAATAGGGTCTTTTGAATTTTTATGCCATAAATAAATCTTCCCATCTTCACAATCAAAAAAAGTAACAAAAACAAAAATTTTAATAAAGAGAAAGATTAAAATAAATTCTTTTAAAGACCTTCACTTCCACAAGAAATCAAGGCGTTTAAATAACCTCCAAAGCTGCATCTTAGCATGAATTTTTCTTGAAAATGCCCTGAGAAGATTTGAACGATTTCAAAGTTTATTAAATCCCATTTATGAAGTTCAGGATATTTAAAGGATGTATTTAGCAACATATATCTCCCATCTCTAGTTATTTCCGCTGAGATCACTATATCCTTTTCAACTATCCTAATAATAATAAATAAATTCGGATCTAAGAATTTCTATTTCACTTATTGATCTCATTATATGTTTTCAAATCGATGACAGATACTTCATAAAAACTAGCACAGACTGCATATAAAAAATTGCCATTCGGTGATATCAATAAATCTGAAATTCTGTTTGAGCTGATTTTTTCAATTTGCTTTTTGATTTGATTGATTAATTTATTTTACAAAAATATTAAAAAATTACAAGTTTGTCATCTTTCCAAACTGAAATAAAATTTTCGATTCCTGCTGTAAACAATCGACCATCAAATGGGTGCCATACTGCTCCACTAACAATATCTGAATGTCCTTTCAAAGTTTGAAGAAGATCTAAAGTATTTGAATCCCATATCTTAATTACATTTTGTCATTGATTGTAATTTTTTTATGACTATGAAAAAGAAATACCTTGACATAATGATCAGCAGAAGCGGTTAGAAGCTTTAAATCATCGTAACTCCATATTAAACATTGGATATCTTTAGTGTGGATTTTATCTTTTTTAGGAAGTTTCTTAATGTAAATTTGAAAAAAAATTGAAAATTTTTTAAAAAATTCTAACTAAATTTGTTTGAAAAGTCTGAAGATTGAATTCCCATAAAATTAAAGAGCAATCTTTCGAAATTGATGCTAATGCATTCCCTTGATGAGAAAATTTTACGATCCAAACCTAAAAATTATATTTTTTATTCAATATTGAGAAATTTATGTTACTTCATCAGTGTTTTCAGATAAAGTTTTAAAGCATTTATTAGGAATTTTATCTGCATCGCATTTGTGTTCTTGTAGAAGACTGTAATTTTCAGAAAGCTTGGAATGATATTTGCATGTGAGAATCTGGCAGGATATAACTTGCTTCAAAATTCGCTTATTTATTTATAAGAAAATTTATTTTAATTTATTAAAAATTAAAATAAATTTTCAATTTTACTTCCATGATATTAGCATCCAGCATATCTATTGTTTTATTAATTTTCTTTATATTTGCTAAGAGTTTTTTTCTTTTCTTTTGAAGATTTCCTTCCCAGTCAACTTTCTTGCTTAAATAATCTGAATTTTTACACATAACAAGGCTATCATCATAATAATCATTATTATACATAAAAATTAAAAAAATCTTTTTAAAAAACCTTGCTAATTTGTGAAGCTTTTGACTGTTTTTACAAGTTTTCTTTAAATTGTTTCTTAATATTTGAATTGCATCAGGATAATTTCCAATTTCTAGACATTCTAAATACTTCTGTTCATAAATCATAAAAGCAATTGACTAATTTAAAAACAAATCAAATTAGCAAACATAGCAAAATCTATATAAAACTTCATAACATTCATTTGTCAAATTCATCAATTCCAATTTTTCTAATGATTTTTCCCAATTTCCATATAATATTTCTTTTTTGAAATCAGATGTTATTTCATTTTCCAAACAAATTCCGGACTCATTTGATAAGGTCGCTGCAGATTCTCTTTAAGAAAAAAATAAAATGAGATTTAAGTTATTTCAAAAAAACTCGAAGCCTAAATTCTCTAAAGTCTGCATCAAAATTCGCGTTAACTCAGTTTTTTGTGTTTTGTGATCATTGATGTTGAATTCTAAGAAAAAAATGCATTAAAGGTTTAATTTGTTTGGAATACCATTAGGATCAAGAGGAGTGACATAAAAGGGCAGCATTTAAAAATTAATATTTAAGAAAATAAAAGGCTTTTTTTAATTTTAAGAAAAAAATTATTTTAATTAAAACTTCAAAACAAAAAAAAATATCAAACAAAACAAAGTTTCCGTCGATTCTGTTTTATTATTTTTAAAAAGCCAATTTATTCTGATATTCTCATAAGATCTTCAATTAAATTTGTGAACGAATAAAAAAAGCAGACTCTCGTTTTTATTTTCATTAAAACTAAAGTTCGAAGGTAAAAAAAAAAGAAAACCAAATTTAAAAAGATTGCGTTGTGGAAAAAAAAATATAATGCTGTTGAATTTGAGGATAGTGCAAAGGCTTTGCTCAGAATCTCTTTCTTTTACAAATATTGATTAA
>JFJP01012308.1_pt1 | contig 22012 bp, 18 predicted proteins | sample 431651 | NCBI WGS metagenome assembly JFJP01 (sample SAMN02602958, study PRJNA72255) | Microbial mat metagenome, whole genome shotgun sequencing project. | biome: fresh water; feature: sink hole; material: water; isolation source: purple microbial (photo- and chemosynthetic) mats found in...
TCACCGCTGATGCAGCAGTCGCTTCCGCACAGGCGCAGTACGACCTGGTTTTGAACGCCGCTCTCGCCGAGCAAAGAACCAACCGCACTGCGGATTGGACGGATACACTGCCGGCGGAATTTAATCAGCCGATTTGGTACTTCGCCAGATCTGAGCAGGTTGCCGCTGCCCAGGCAGAAGTGGACGCCGCTAAATCTGCAGTGGGTACAGCACAGGGGAAATTAACATCAGTTGCGACGAAAACTGCCAGCGAAGATTTTCTCAATGTAGAAAAACGCCTGCTCAAAGCCCGCGCAACATTTCAAGTGGCGCAGGATGTATTGGACGGCACAAGCAGTGTGGATCAAAGCCTGCGGGATTCTGCCCAGCAGGCCTATGACGATGCTTCCTCTGAATTGACCAACGCTCAAACCGCTTATGACGATGCCGTCACCACCAGCGGCGCTGAAGATGTACTGACAGCGCGCGCCGATCTCAGCGTGGCGCAGGAACGTTATGACATGGCTCAGGACAGATTGCACGCCCTGCAAACTGGCTACCTGTCGCCAAAAGTAGTGGCGGCACAGAAAGCCCTCGACCAGGCCCGATCGGCTGCTGAACAATCCAGTAGTGCAATTCAACAGGCAGAGTTCAACCTGAAACTGATGGACACTCAAATTGCCAGGTTAACGATCACCGCCCCAACCGACGGCGTGATCCTGACGCGCGCAGTGGAACCTGGTGAAGTGGTTATGCCTGGCTCTGGTCTCTTGACGATGGCGCGCCTGAGTGACCTTACCATCACTGTCTATATCCCCGAAGATCGTTATGGCGAAATTTCCATGGGACAGACTGCCGATGTGACAGTGGATTCTTTCCCTGGCGAAAATTTTGCCGCTACCGTGATATACATTTCCGACAAGGCTGAATTCACCCCGCGCAACGTGCAGACTGCCGAAGGACGTAAGACCACTGTCTTTGCCGTCAAACTCATGTTGGGTGATGTGGATGGCAGGCTCCCTCCCGGCATGCCTGCGGATGTTTTATTCAAATAGATCACTTTAGGAGTCCTTACCCTCAGCCCTCTCCCATTGGAGAAGGCTGAGGGCTGAGGGAACTTATCCCTGAATTGGCGGTAACTATGAATTCTAAAGACATTCTAATTTCTGCAAGCGGACTATATAAATCCTTCGGCGCGGTTCATGCTGTAAACGGCATTGATTTGAACATCCCTGCAGGCGAGATTTACGGTCTGGTTGGCTCGGATGGCGCGGGAAAGACCACCGCCATGCGATTGTTGGTTGGCGCATTATTCGCCACAGCTGGCGAGGCAAGCATCTGCGGCTACAACGTCGCGTCTCAGGCGGAGCAGGCGCGCGCCAACATTGGCTATCTCTCACAGCGTTTTTCACTATACGAAGATTTGACCGTGCTTGAAAATATCCGCTTTTTTGCCGAAGTACGCGGACTCAAACCGAACGAGTGGTATCCGCGCTCAATGGAAATTCTCGATTTCGTTGGGCTGGCAAAATTTACCGATCGCCGCGCGGGGCAGCTATCAGGCGGCATGAAACAAAAACTGGGACTTGCCTCGGCCCTGGTCTCACGCCCCAAAGTCCTTTTGCTCGACGAACCCACCACGGGTGTGGACCCGGTCACACGCCAGGATTTTTGGCAATTGCTGATCCAACTGGTTTCGGTTCAAAGTGACGGCGTTTCCGTCATTATCTCCACTCCCTACATGGATGAGGCGGCGCGTTGTAATCGCATTGGCTTTATGAAAAAAGGTCAGATCATTGCCGAAGGAACACCAGGTCAATTAAGGACGATGCTCAACGAGCGGATCGTTGAATTACGCGGCGAACCACTGCCTTTACTAAAACAGATTGCTGCACAGGATTCTGGCGTGGAAGATGTGCGCTCTTTTGGTGACCGATTGCACCTCCGCGTTGGAGCGGATCAATCTGAACCTGTAATTCAAAAACTAAAAAGATCCGTTCACGCTGGCGGAGGAACATTTATCGGCGCGCGCCCAATTCCGCCCGTGTTGGAAGATGTGTTTATCTATTTATCGGAGCAAGAAAATGCCTGAACCTGTAATTGTTGTTGACAACCTGACCCGCCATTTTGGCGATTTTGTGGCGGTGGATCATGTTTCGTTTGAAATTCAACAGGGTGAAATCGTTGGTTATCTGGGACCCAATGGCTCTGGAAAAACGACATCTTTTCGGATGCTGCTTGGGCTGCTCGTTCCAACCGAAGGGCACGCCACCGTGCTGGGATTCGATATCTCTCGTGAAGCAGAGCAGGTGCGCGCGCGTGTTGGTTACATGTCGCAGAAGTTTGCCATCTATGACGATCTGACGGTTTGGGAGAACCTCCAGTTTTATGGCGGCGTGTATGGAATTACAGATAAAAACCGCATTGATGAAACCATCGCACTGGTGGGCCTGTCTGATCACAAGAAGACCATTACTCGTGAACTCTCCGGTGGCTGGAGGCAAAGGCTTGCGCTGGGTATCGCGCTGGTTCATAGTCCCAAACTATTATTTCTGGATGAACCCACCAGCGGTGTTGACCCGACTGCCCGACGCGCTTTCTGGGACTTGATATACGAACTATCCGCCAGCGGGGTGACGATTCTGGTGACGACACATTACATGGATGAAGCCGAATACTGCAACCGCGTAGGCATGATGCGTGACGGCATTCTCCTGGCAATGGATACACCAATGGCGTTAAAGGAACGTTTTGTTCCTGGCGATGTCTGGGAGTTGTACGCCGAGCCATTGCTGGATGGGTTGAATTTATTGTCGGAAACCAAAGGCGTGACAAGGGTCAGTTTGGCTGGCGACCATTTGCGGGTGGTCGTCGAAGCGGGTCTGGGAGAGAAAGACATCCAAAGGATGTTGTCAAAATCCGAACTGCATGTGACTTCCATCCAAAAAGGCGAACCAACGCTGGAGGATGTATTTTTGAATCTGGCAAAGGGGTAAGGCTTCCATAACATGTCAGGGTGGGATATTTGACTCGATAAAGGTCATATTCAGGAATTGGAGCAGTTTATATATGCAATTGAGACTGCTCCAATTCTTTTTGAGAAATAATGATCCCGAGATCCAACCTGTCTCTCAATGAAAAATTGCACACCAGGATCATTCGTCCATTGGCGCGGGATGAGCTCACTGCGGTGCTTGTTCCTCGGATGGGCACATTAAATGGGATCGTCCACTTGGCCGGGCGGGGGACCCTCACTTGTATTGGAATTTGATGGGGCAAATTGTTTTTAGGGTGGCAGGGGTGCGCGGGGTAGTTAACCGCATTGAGGCGCCCGATGCTGCCGCCCTGCGATAACTATTAATCAGGTTTATTAAAACCGCCTGAATTCCACATAAAAAGGGCAAAAACTTAATAGCTCGGAGGCAATTACGATTTTGAGCCCTTTTTTATGGGATGTGTAAAACCTCCCGATTTTTCACATTCCACCGGTGTTTTTTCTTTACATATCCTTCACGATAGCACGAAGTTATCTTTATGTACCTCCAGTAAATTTGACTTCATAATAAAAAAATCAGGAGTCCATCATGCAGAAACCCGTTTCACAAAAATTCCCGCGCAAGACGATCATCACCACGCTGATCGTGATCCTGGCTGTCGCTGCTGCGGTTGTATTTTTTACCCAGCCTGCCGCGAGTGAATCCGTCGCGTCACCCGTTTTACAGACTGCCAAAGTTCGCACAGGCGATTTGGTTGTAACCGCCAGCGGAGCAGGAACCGTCCTGCCTGCAGCGCAGGTTGACCTGGCTTTCCGATCATCGGGTGTGGTCATGGAACTGAACGCTGCCATTGGTGACGATGTAAAAAGTCAACAGGTTCTGGCAAGGCTCGAAGAGAACATCCAGGCCGAGGCGGATTTTCAGGCATTGTTCACCACAGAGGGTATCGCCCAGGCTGAATTGGCGCTGATCGCCGCACAGGATGCGCTGGTTGAGGCGGAAGGCAGTGTGATCTATTTAATTGGATCAGATTCCTGGTACTGGCAGGAACAATTGGAAATGCCCGAAGCAACCCAGGCCGAAAAAGATTTGGCGCGCACTCGCTTGGATTATTTCATGGGCTTGCGTTACATTGACGAATCTGATATTGCCCTGGCGCGTGCCAACCTTGAATCTGCGCGTGTGGCTTTGTGGGATGCCCAAGCCGCACTCGATATTGTCAAGGCGGGACCCGATGCCTTGAAAAAGCCCATCGCTGCACTGGGGATTGAAATGGCGAAATTGGAACAGACCCGCCTGGCTTTGGAAAACACCCGCCTCATAGCTCCCTTTGATGGCGAAATGACCGCGGTGAACACGGTCCTTGGTCAGACCGTCGGCACAACATCTGTTATGACCATTGCCACGACCGATAATTTATTGGTACGTTTTTATCTGGATGAAACCGATCTTGAAAAAGCGGCTGTGGGGAACCGTGTCACCTTCGCTTTCGATGCTTTTCCGAATCAGCCTGTGGATGGCGAAGTGGTCATCGTCGAACCGACCCTGCAGGTTATTGATGGTACGCCCGTTGTTGTTGCATGGGCCTCCCTGCCAGGTGATACAGAATTCAGCCTCATGTCTGGCATGACCGTGGAAGCCGAAGTGATTGCAGGTGAGGCGCTTGGCGCGCTCATCGTTCCTGTGCAGGCATTGCGTGAATTAGCACCTGGCTCGTACGCTGTCTTTCTGGTGGGTGAAAACGAACAATTAACCATGACCCCCGTCACTGTTGGCCTGCGGGATTTTGCCAACGCCGAAATTTTGAGCGGTGTGAAAGCAGGCGACATGGTCAGCACTGGCACAGTGGAAACAAAATAGAGTTCCATGTCATTGCGCGACGGTGTTTTCCGTCGAGGCAAACCCCTGGTATAAAAATACTCGCAGTGACAAAGGAAAAAGGAATTCAAATGACCCAACCACTAATCGAAATTACAGGCATGACAAAAATATACGGCATGGATGAAGCGGCTGTATCTGCGCTGGCTGGCGTCAACGTGGATATCTCGCGCGGTGAGTTTGTTGCCATCATGGGACATTCAGGTTCGGGCAAGTCCACACTGATGAATATTCTTGGCTGCCTCGATCGTCCCACGGAAGGCGCGTACATTCTTGATGGGCACGACGTGGGGCAGATGAGCAAGGATGAATTGGCTGAAATTCGCAATGAGAAATTGGGATTTATCTTTCAGTCGTTCAATCTGCTGCCGCGTTTGAGCGCATTGTCCAATGTCATGCTGCCCATGCTGTACAACAACGAAGACATCAGTGACGCGGATGCAGAATCCCGTGCCATTGCTTCACTTGAAGCGGTTGGCTTGGGCGAACGTCTACATCATCGTCCCAACCAACTTTCAGGTGGACAACAGCAGCGTGTCGCCATTGCGCGCGCACTCGTCAATCGTCCTCCATTGATCCTGGCCGATGAACCCACCGGCAATCTCGACTCAAGATCCAGCGTGGAGATCATGGATATCCTGCACAACCTGCACAGGGATGGCGCGACGATTGTGATGGTCACACATGAGCCGGATATTGCTGCGCATGCCGAACGGATCATCTGTGTCAAGGATGGCCTCATTCTTTCCGATGGCCGCAATGGAGTCAGTCCCTGTCTGGCGAACCGCATGTAAAAAGGATACCCATGAAACTCAGAAAAATATTTCACACAGCCTGGGAAGGCTTAATGCTCAACAAAGTCCGCTCGTTTTTGACGACCCTGGGTGTCATCATTGGTGTGGCTTCCGTCATTGTCATGCTGGCAGTCAGTGCAGGTGCTGAAGCCTCGATTGCCGAACAGATCAACGCGCTGGGTGCAAACTTGATCATCATCTCACCGACGCGCGGCACGCCGGGCGCAGCCAAGACTCTGCAGTTGGATGACGCCTATGCCATCGCCGAACAGGTGGTTGGGACAACAGGCATCTCTGCCGAGCAATCGCCTGCCGCTCAAAACGTCCGGGCAGGCGGCGTGACTCTTGAATCCATCCCCGTCATCGGCACCACGGCAGATTTTCCATCTGTGCGTGACTACGCCGTTGCCGAAGGACGCTACTTCTCCATTGACGAAGACGATCGCAAGGCAAAATTGGTCGTCCTCGGCTCGGGCATCGCCACAGACTTATTCGGCACAGAAAGCGCCATCGGGCAGACAGTCACCGTGGCCGCTACCAAATTTACCGTCATTGGCGTGATGGAAACCAAGGGCGTTGTCGCAGACATTGACTACGATGGGCGCATCTACCTGCCAATTAGTATCGTCTTTCAAAAATATATGCCCGTCTCCCCGCTGCGCACCGATGCTGTTCGTACGATCTATCTCAAGGCGGAAAGTCAGGAACAGATGGACAGTGTCATCGCGCAGACCACCGCGTTGTTGGCGGAGCGTCACGATGTTGACCCAGCCAGGCCTGACTTCACTGTACAAACCCAGCAGGATATTATCGCCACACAGGAAGCCACCACTGCGGCCTTTCGTGATTTATTGGCCTGGGTTGCAGGCATCTCGCTGCTTGTTGGCGGCATCGGCATTATGAACATCATGCTGGTTAGTGTCACTGAAAGGACCCGCGAGATCGGCCTGCGGCAGGCGCTTGGAGCGCGTGCCTCCACTGTCCTTATGCAATTCCTGATCGAAGCCATTATCCTCAGCCTTGCGGGTGGATTGGTTGGCGTCATCATCGGCGTCGGCGGTTCGTATCTCTTCGACATATTCGGCACAATGCGTACTGAAATTGTCCCGCTCTCCATTCCTCTTGCATTCGGAGCGGCAACCATCGTCGGTATTTTCTTCGGTTACTATCCCGCCACACAAGCCGCAAAGCTTGACCCTATTGAAGCGCTGCGACGCGAATAAATATTTTACGTGAAATACAAAACAGAATACGCTGCACGCTGCAAAAAATTTCGTATCAAACGATCAAAAGGACGATTTCAAATGAAGAAAATTTTCATCCCATCCCTGCTTCTCTCCATATTTTTCATTGCTGGATGTGGAACATCAGCCACACCCATGCCCACAACTGCGCCTTTTGAAACGGCCGCTGTCCAGTTGATGGCTGCCACAGAGGCGCCCATAATTGTCATTCCCGCTGAAACCGTCATAGTGCGCCCCGCATTGGATGTTTTTTATGAAAATGCCCTTTCCTCGCGGCTTCTACTCGGGTTGGGCACGTTGAAACTGGCCGAAACATCGACCCCTGTTACATCCGAACAGGCTCCGCAATTGCTAATGCTCTGGTACGCATTCGATACCCTGACCCGGTCTGGCACAAGCGCACAGGTGGAAGTCGATTCCTTGCTTGCTCAAATTGAAGCTGCCTATACCCCTGAGCAGATCATGGCGATCAATGCCATGCACCTGACCCAGACGGAACTGCAAACTTGGGCGCAGCTAAATGGAATTACAGCTTCAGGCAGTGGTGGACAGGGGCAGGGACAGGGCAGCGGCCTGTCACCCGAAGCACGCGCCACCAAACAGGCAGCGCAGGGAACATCAGGCGCAGCAAACGGCGGAGAAAACGGACTCGCTGCCGCTGTGACCGGGGCACTGCTTGTATACCTCCAATCCATTCAATCATAATCACCAGTTCATAAAAAGGATTAAAAAATGAAACGCATTGGTATCTTGACCGTACTTCTTCTCTCTTTGTCTTTGTTCCTCGCTGCGTGCTCAGGGACAGCTGTTCCTGCTCCGACAACGGGCGATGACATCTATGTCAGTCCAAACCTGCCCGTTGATTACGAAGGCGCGTTGGCAGTCCGTAACCAACTGGCTCTTGGAACTCTTGAGCTGAACCAGACTGAGTTGGCAATCAGCGCCGAACAGGCGCAGACTCTTCTTCCCCTGTGGCAGGCGCTTCGCAGCACCCAACAGGCAGGCGGAACAGCCCAGGCCGAAGTCAGCGCTTTATTGGTTCAAATTGAAGCCGAAATGAAGCCCGAACAATTGCGCTCTATTGCAAACATGAAACTGCTCCAGACCGATATGCAGGAATGGGCAGCCGCCAATGGCATTGTGCTGGGCAGCGGCGGCGGCACACCTGGACAGGGCAGCGGCCTGTCACCCGAAGCGCGCGCCACCAAACAAGCCGCCGAAGGCATCACCTCCAATCAAAGCGGCAGCGGAAGCAAACTGACCTCCGCATTGATTGACGCGGTCATCGCCTCATTGGAAACGCATATTAAATAAATAATTGTGTTACAGGGTGCCAGGCACTCTGCGGCACAGAAGAGAAAAAACATGAAAAAAAGCATCTTTCGCATTGCCCTTTTTAGCCTGCTCGTTGTTAGCCTGATATACGCCTGCTCCCCGAAAGTCGAAGCAACTCCCACCTCTCTGGCATCCACCTACCTCAGCATCGAATATAGCGATGCGGCGAACATCCGCAGTCAACTGGCATATGGCACGCTTAAACTGGTGGATGTAACGCCTGAACAAGCCAGGACCCTGATTCCACTCTGGCAGGCAGTCATCAGCCTAAGCGGAGATACGACCACCGCCAGCGAAGAACTCACCGCCGTTCAAGATCAGATCACCGCCGCCATGACCGCAGATCAGCTGCAGGCAATTGCAGGAATGCAGATTACCAATGCGGGATTAAATGAATTCTATGCACAATATGGCGTCACTTTGCCGACTCTCGTCCCAGGCGTGACCAAAGTCCCAGGTTCGGGCAGCGGGAAGACAGAAGAAGAAAAAGCTGCCGCACAAGCCGCTGCCGCCGCGCTGGGTCAGACAACCGGCTCAGGTCAGACTGCCAAAACACTATTATTTGAAAAGACAATTGAACATTTGACAACAGTGGTGTCACAGTAAACTTTGTTAAATATGGATCATCGAAAATGCAACCCACAATTTTTTTCTGATAATTCGTTGAATAACCATGCTGTTGGTGTGCGCATTTCCATTGGGATGCCATACATCCATAACAGTATCTGTATTGGTGTTCGTCATGTTTTCCATGTACTTCCTTCTCCTTTATGGCTATAGCAAAGTCGCTTGACAAGATTGGGTGTGTGTGGCGCTGGATAAGCAATTTTGGTCAAAATGCCATATTTCAATCTTCTATGTTGCAAAGAGTATTTCCTGACTTTGCTACAGCCATGCCTTCTCCTTCTCGCCTGCTTGACATCCTTCCCCGCAAGGGTATAATTTTGCTCCAGAAAAGACCAGCGCGAAGACAAGTAATCACGCAACTGTTCAGAGAGTCGTCGGCGAGTGCAAGACGATCAGCCAGGTGATGAAATCCCCTTCGTCAGTGTTATTCTCGCAGAGGCATGCGCCATAAGAGGATCGGGTTGCGCCCGTTATAGTGCATCCGAGATCGCGCCCTCACCCGCAAGGAACGTGAGCGCAATAAAAGCAGGTGGCACCACGAGACGCCCCCTCGTCCTGCAAATGGACCGGGGGCGTATTCTATTAATTAATGCACTTGGAGGTGCAGCATGTTGGATATTAATCTTATTCGCGAAACCCCTGATGTCGTCCGCAAGGCGTTAAAAGACCGCCAGATGGATACATCTCCTGTGGATGCCATTCTGCAGTTGGATGAAAAACGCCGCGCCCTGCTCTCGCAGGTGGAAGTGCTCAAGGCGGAACGCAATGTCGTTTCGAAAGAGATCGGGCAGATGAAGGATGCGGCAGCCCGAAATTCCAGGATCGAAGCCATGCGCGAGGTGGGCGACAGGATCGCAGAATTCGATAAACAGGTTGCCGAAGTCGAAAACGAGTTGAACACGCTTACCGCCTCGCTCCCCAACATTCCCGATGCGCGAGTCCCGTACGGTGTGGATGAAAGTGAAAACCTTGTCATCAAGACGATTGGCGAGCCGCGCAAGTTTGACTTCACACCCAAGCCGCACTGGGACCTCGGGCCTGCACTCGGCATCCTCGACTTTGAACGGGGTACCAAATTAACCGGTTCGCGCTTTTACGTCCTGCAGGCTGCGGGCGCGCGTTTGCAGCGGGCTTTGATCGCATGGATGCTTGACCTGCACATCCGCCAGGGATATGAGGAAAAATACCTGCCCTTCATGGTGAAGACCGCGGTTGTATATGGCGCGGGTCAATTGCCGAAGTTTGCAGATAATTTATACAAGGATCACGAAGAGGATTACTACTTTGTCCCGACTGCCGAAGTTCCATTGACAGGCCTGCACATGGACGAGATCCTCGATGAAGCTTCGCTGCCAAGGTTATACACCGCCTATACACCCTGCTTCCGCCGTGAGAAGATGAGCGCGGGACGTGACGTGCGCGGCATCAAGCGCGGACATCAATTCGACAAGGTCGAGATGTACATGTATTGCAAACCCGGAGACTCCGAAGTCTTGCTTCAAAAAATGGTGCAGGATGCCGAGGAAACCTGTGCCCTGCTGGGCATTCCCTATCGTGTCAAACAGTTATGCAGCGGCGATATCGGTTTCGGCTCATCCATGACCTACGACCTCGAAGTATGGGCGCCTGGCTGTGACGAATGGCTGGAAGTTTCATCGGTTTCAAATGTCACTGATTTTCAAGCGCGCCGCGCGAACATCAAATATCGTCCCGCGGATGGCGGCAAGGCCAAATTTGTGCACACGCTCAATGGCTCAGGTCTGGGCATGCCGCGCACACTGATCGCCGTCATGGAAAATTACCAGCAAGCCGACGGCTCGATCGTCGTCCCCGAGGTCCTGCGTCCCTGGATGGGCGGGATTGATGTGATTAAGGGTTAAAGCAACTTTACGCCATTTTCTTCGTAAGCTGAGTAATTAATGAATAATCAGACCTGACAGATTTTCCTTGTGAATATCTGTCAGATCCAGACAGGAAACTCATGACCGACCCCGAATTTTGGAAAATGTATTTTGAAACGCTCCTGGAATTGCTGACATTCCTTGCTCTTTTGACGGGCTTGCTTGGTTTGGCCATTCCCGTTTTCCCCGGTTTGACTGTGATGTGGCTTGCGACTCTGGCCTATGCCGTCATCCAGGGCGTCAGTGGGAACATGACCTGGGTGGGTTGGCTGCTCTTTGTCCTCATCACCTTGTTGATGGTTGGCGGTAACGTCCTCGACAACATCATCATTGCCAAGCACATGCGTGACAGGGATGTGCCCTGGAGTTCCATTCTCCTTTCGTTCGCAGCAGGGATCATTGTCAGTCTGTTCCTGACCCCGCTGGCGGGCATTGTTGCCTCACCGGTCGGTCTATTCCTCGCCGAGTGGAGAAGGATCAAGGATAAGCAAGCCGCCTTCGCCAATACCAGGTCATGGATGACGGGTTGGGGCTGGTCGGTTTTGGCCAGATTTGGGGTTGGGGTCGTGATGATATTGCTTTGGGGGCTGTGGGCCTGGTTGTAAAAAAACCGATAAGAGGATCACTTTCAGCGATCGGTTTTGTAATTTGTGCATCAGTTTTTATTGTTCTCGGATCTGGCGTTTCATCTGCCGGATCCTTTTTTTTCATTCGTTTCACTTCTTCGCGTTCTGCACCGATTGCATCAACATCCCCTTGAATGTATCTCCTGCAGTATCTTTTTCCAAACCAATCAATGACGATGAACTTTCGCTTGTATCGGTAAACCTGCCGGTCATTTGTATACCGGTATCAGGGGTCTTTGCATAAAAAGGACTCTTCTCATGATCAGTGACGGCGATCTCAGTCAACTGCGCCGAACGGCAAAAGGTGCCTGGTTGTCTGCTGCTTCCACTGAAAAACTTGCAAGCGTAAATTCACGACTGGATCGATCCTGGTCGCCCCTTTATTCATCTAGACCGAAACTGGTTTACCCAGCATCGCCGTTAACAATTTCACCGAATTCTTCATGTCGTTGAGATCCACCATCTCCGAAGCCGAGTGGACATAACGTACTGGAATGGATAACGCGCCTGTCTTGACACCCGCGCGCGAGATTTGGATTTCCTTTGCATCGGAACTGCCGATCAATAACACCTCGCGCTGATAGGGAATCTTCGCCTTCTCTGCCGCTTGGATCATCCAATCCACCACGCGCGGGTCCGAGATCATGCCCACATCGCGGAATTTGACGCAGGGTCCCTTGCCTAATTCCATGACCATTTTTATGGAAGCGGGAGTGTCGCCGGTGGGTGTCACATCAACTGCAATGCCGATCTCAGGCTCAATGCCAAATGCCGCCGCACCCGCGCCGCGTGTGCCAACTTCCTCCTGGGTGGTGAAGACGAAATACAGATCGTTCGGCGTGGACTTGAGCGCGCGCAGGGTTTCGATCAACACCGTCACGCCCGCGCGGTCATCCAGCGATTTGGCAACCAGGCGGTCACCCATTTCGATGAAGGAGCGCTCGAACGCTGCGATGTCGCCGACTTTGACGGGGCAGTTTTCTTTGCTGGTCGCACCCACATCAATATACATTTTATTGATCGGAAGCAGGTTGTCGATCTGCTCCAGGCGGTCATAGCCGACCACGCCCGTGACCCCGTTCAAAAAGCGAACGCGCGCGCCCAGTGTGTACCTGCCAAAAGCACCGCCCACATTCGTAAAGCGCACAAAACCCTTTTTATCCAGATGACTGACGATCACACCGATCTCATCCATGTGGGCGGCAAGCATGATCTTCTTCGGATTTTTTGATGACTTTGTTGGTTTTTTACGGATGATGAGATTGCCCAACGCATCCACGCGGACTTCGTCTGCCAGCGGATTGACTTCCTTCAAAATGATCTCGCGCACGGCATCCTCATATCCGGAAGGTGCCAGGGTTTCAGTAAGTGTTTTGAGCAGCTGTTTCATATAATTCCTCTCAAGGGTCCGCCGCCTTCAAGCTGGCAGTACCACCATTTCAAATTGAAAATGTCTCGCCTGCAGAATAGCTTCTGCTTTCATCTTTCGTAAATACATGCGCTTTGGATTTTCCCATCACGGTCCATGCTGCATTTCGTTTGCCAACAATGGCGGTATCTTCATCCACGCCGATCATGATCTCGCCTTCCCGTAGTCTGCGGCGGAGTGTGGCTATTAACGGTTTGCCAAATAAAGGCATGGCATTAAAGTGCGGCAGCAGGGATGAAATTGGCAGGATGTTAAACGCGATGGTCGAGCGGATGCCTGCCGCCCGGACGTCGGGCATTTCCGTCCCCAGGATCATGGCTCCTGCCGAACACCCTGCATATACCGCGCCGCGCGCCCACGCCTTCAGTGCGGCTTCCCAGACAAGGCTGTCTTTCATGGTTTTATATAAATAACTGGGGTTGCCGCCGGAAAAATAAATAACATCCGCGTTCCCCACTTCTGACGCATGGTCCGGATCGTTGGCTGATCTTGCATCAATGACGGGCAGCGCCCGAGCCTCTGCGCCGAGGCGTGTGAAATGTTCAACACCCATTCTTGACCAGCGGGATATGCTCTTTTCGCCTTCCTGTCCGGCAGCTGTCGCCAGGCAGACCACCCGCGGCTTGCGTCCCGCTGCGCCGCAATTGGCAAGCAGGTATGAATCCACCTCATCCATCACAGGCAGGTATTCCCCGGAACCAAGCAAGGCGATCAGTCCGTTCATCAACTTGATTTTACCAGTGCCGGATTCATCGTATTCAACGCCGCGTGCAGCAGGTTTAATGTATTCTTCCAATCCTCGATCCGTGAGATGCTGATGGGCGAATGAGTATAGCGGTGCGGCACAGAGACCGAGACCACAGGGACTCCCACCCGCGTCTGCTGCATGGCGCCCGCATTTGTGCCGCCGCCCCCGGGCTGGCGGAATTGATATTGAATTTTGTTCTTGACGGCGGTCTCTGCCAAAAAGCGCACCAGGCGCGGATCGTCCAGCGTGGATGAGTTTGCCATATAAATGGCGGGACCGTATCCAAGCCTTGTGTTGTAGGTGAAGTTCTCTTTGCCCTCATAATCGGGCAGGTCGCGGGCCGGGGTCGAATCCACGGCGATGGCGAGATCGGGGTCAAAATAATGAGCCGCCACTTTTGCTCCGCGCAAGCCAATTTCCTCCTGCACGCTGAACGACAGGCACAGTTCAATGTTCCCGGGTGCGTGTTTCAGGAGTTCGATCAAAATTGCAATGCCGATGCGGTCATCGATGGCTTTGGATAGGATGGAGGGACCCACCCTTTTGAATTTGGTGGCAAAGGTGGCACGATCCCCAACATTTGCCTTCCCTTCCGGACCGAGATCGATCCGCATTGCGTCCACTTCGATCGTGTGCTGGCGTTCTTCGACAGTGCTCAGGTGGATCGGTTTTGCACCGATTACGCCAGGGACATGGTCCCTGCCAACGATCACCTGCTTCCCAGCGAGATGACGCGGGTCAATGCCGCCTACAGTCTCAAATTGGAAAAAGCCCTCGCCCTCGTCATTCACGATCATGAAACCGACTTCGTCCATGTGGGCGTCGAGCAGCACACGCAGGGGCTTTTTGCCTGTGCCTTTTTTTCTAACAAGCACGCTTCCAAGCGCATCCACCTTTACTTCATCCGCATGGGGTTTTACTTCCTGCAGGACAATGCGCCGCACCTCCCCCTCATCCCCCGAGACGGACATGGCGTTACATAATTTTTCGAGCAGTTTGATTTGTGGTTGACCGATTGATGGCATGATAATTCTCACAATGCGAAGGTACGCGTCCTCATCCCCTGCCTTTCCCCTGCGGGAGAGAGCCGGGACGGGGAAAATATTTTTAATCCCAGGCGATCTTGTTCATAAAATCCGCTTCAAGCGAAATGACAAATTCTGCAAGCAGGCGGCCCGCGCGTTGTATATCTTTCAACGCGATCAATTCGACGGGCGTGTGCATATATCGTTCAGGGATGCTGACCAGCATGGTCGGAATGCCTTCGGCGGTCAATTGCATGGCATCGGCATCAGTGGCTGAAGATTGGGGCATGGCTTCATCCCTGACAGGGATTTCCACTCGTTCCGCAACCTCTTTGAAGCGCTTGTGCAAATACGGATGTATGCTCGGCCCAACCCCCAGTGTCACACCCCTGCCAATCGGGAACGCAGTATAGTCATTCGCGCCCGTGCCTTTGCCAAAGGTCACATCCACCGCAACCGCGATCGTCGGGCGTATCTGGTAGGTGGATGTAAATGCGCCCGCCAGCGTTTCCTCCTCCTGCACAGACGCCAGTGCCCAGACATCCCACACATGCGATTTGTTTTTCAACTCTTCGAGACAGACCGTCAGCGCAGCAAGAGAGGCACGGTTATCGAGGGAATGTCCGTTCAGTAAACCGCCGGACATTTCCACGGGTTCGGTTCCAAAAGAGATCCGGTCCCCGACCCGAATGCGCCGTGTGACTTCGTTTGGCGTGAGCCCTGTATCGATCAAAAGATATTGCAAAGCAATTGTGCCGGTGCCTTTTCCTTCGGGAAGCAAATTGGCCGGAGGCATGACGACCACCCCGTAAAGTTGTTCCTCCCCGTTTCCTGAAGCGTGGACAATAACGGGCGTTCCAGGCAGGACGCGCGCATCCACGCCGCCAATGTTTGTGACATACAAAAAGCCGTCCACAATGCGTGAGACCATCAGCCCAATGGCGTCCATATGGGCGGCGATCAATACCGAGGGACGGGCGGAACCATTGGAGCCGGTGCCGGTTTTCAGCGCGTGGATCGAACCAAGCCGGCTGCGGCTGACCGAATCTGCAAGTGGGGTCCACTGCTTTTCGATCAGATCTGCCACAGGGGTCTCATACCCCGAAAGACCCGCAACCGAGATCATGGATTTCAAAAAAGGCAGAATATCGTTCATGATTACCCTAAAAAAAGAGACCCCATCCAGGGAGGTCTCCGTGTGATTACCCGCCGCCAAATGCAGTGGGCGAGAGGGAAGGAACAACAGTAGGCGTTGGCGTGCTGGTAAATGTCGCCGGAATGGGAGTGGCTGTATTCGTAAATGTCGCCGAGGGCGGTACTTGCGTGGAAGTATTGGTGGCCGTCATGGTCGCCGTGTTGGTTGGCGTTTGCGTATAGGTGGAGGTGAAGGTAATGGGCTGGAAAGGCGTTAATGAAACAGTGGCAGTCGGGGTGATGGTAGCCGTTGGGGTGATGGTCAGGGTTTCAGTCGGGGTGATGGTACTTGTCACTACCAGCGGAGTCGCGCTGAACGTGGGTGAAAGGGACGTGCCAGTCTCAACCGGGACGACAGTTGTCGCGGTTGCGGTGGGGTTACCTCGTGGATTTGGGTTAAGGGCAAGAGCTATGAAACCAGCGCAATAACAGGGAATGGTGGCAATGATTATCATAATGAGGGTCATGCGCAGGCGGGTGTGTGGCAGCTCAGATTCAAACATATTGCGTGGATTATAATCCATCATCAAATGGAACCAGAATCCGAAAGGTTTGGCCCAGTCCTCGCAGAGGGGCAGCCTTTCAGGTCATCACTCACAGGATACACTTTTTTATGATTCCCCTTCACCTTAGAATTTCAGGCTTTCTTTCCTATCGCGACCCCGTTGAGCTGGACTTCAACTCGTTTGAACTTGCCTGTATTTCGGGACAGAATGGCGCGGGAAAATCCTCCCTGCTGGATGCGATGACCTGGTCCCTGTTCGGCGAGGCGCGCGGAAAAAGCGCGGATGTGATCAATTTAAATCCGGATGTAAAAGCCGCCGAAGTGGCGCTGACCTTTGCCTACGAAGGGAACACTTTCCGTGTGCAGCGGACTTTGCCGCGTGGGAAAAGCACCGTGCTGGAGTTTCAGATATTGGACCCAGGGCGGGAGGCGGAGGACGGGGGGCAATGGAAGCCGCTGACCGAGAAGACCACCCGCGATACCCAGGCGCGCATCGAGCAAACGCTGCGGCTCGACTACGATACCTTCATTAATGCTTCCTTCTTTTTACAAGGCAAGGCAGACGAATTCACGCAGAGAAAATCCAGCGAGCGCAAAGCGGTGTTGAGTTCGATCCTGGGATTGGAAATTTGGGACGTCTACAAGGAACGCACCGCCGAAAAAAGAAAACTGATCGAAAGTGACGTGCAGGAAATTGACGGGCGCGTGGCAGAGATCGACTCGGAACTTGGAGAAGAAGACCAGCGCAAGACACGCCTGGCAGACCTGGAAAACACGCTCAGGCAATTATTGGCGGCGCGCGAAGTGCAGGAAAAAGCGCTGGAAACCATCCGCAAAAATGCCTTGCTGGTCAGTGAACAGCGCAAATTCACAGAGACGTTGTCCGCAGCGCTGGAACGTACGCGGACATCGCTCAAAACCCTTGAAATGCGCCTTGCCGAAAAAGAAAGCGAGTGCGCGAAATACGCCGACCTGATTGATCGTGCGCACGAAATTGAATCTGCTTACACGGCCTGGCAAAAAGTCCGCAGGGAGCTGGAAGTCTTTGAGCAGGCCGCGCGGGAATTCCACGGACAAAATGAAAGCCGGCAGCCCCTTCTGCGCGAGATCGAAGTGGAACGCACAAAGCTGGAGCAGGAGTTCAACTTGCTGGACGGGCAGTGGGAGGGAATCAGGAATCAGGAATTGGGAATTAAGGATTTGCAGGACCAGATCGCAGCGGCGCAGGCTTCCCGGTTGGAAGCGGAGGAAAGGATCAAGGAACGCGGCGAACTGGAAAACCGGCGAAATGATGCGCGTGAAAAAAGCGCGGCATTAAAAGCCGAAAACGAGTCGCTCCACAAGGAAATGAAGGAAATAGAGAAACGAATGGATTCTCTTAAGGAGGCGTCTGGCCAAGCCGCCTGCCCTGTCTGTGGACAGCAACTCAGTGATAAACATCGTGAGGCCACGCTGGAGGAACTTAACAAGATCGGCAAGGATAAGGGCGACCAATTCCGCGCCAATAAGACAGAGATTACCGCCCTCGCCGACCAAGTCACGGGCTGGGCATCACGTGTTGCCAAACTGGTGAACGCCGAAAAAGACCAGATCTCCTTCTCAAACACTGTTTCACAACTCACCGAGCGGCTCGAGAGTCTCCGGTCTGCGGAAAAGGAATGGGAAAAGTCAGGCAAAAAACGACTGGCTGAAGTCGGTAAAATTTTGGAAAAGTCATCCTTCGCGCCGGAGGCTCGCAAGCAGTTAACCAAACTCGACAGGGAACTCGCCAAACTTGGTTATGACCCGTCTGCCCATGAATCTGCACGACTGGCCGAGGCGGAAGGACGCAGCGTTGAAGAAGAGTTCAACAACCTTAAATCTGCACGAGAGGTCAGCAAACATCTTGAAAGTGAGGTCGCGACCCTGGAGGCGGAACGAAAACAAAGGAAAGAGGAAGCCGCGGAGAACGAAAAGAAATACAAAGCCGCCGCCCTCACTCTGGCAGAGTCTGAAATAAGCGTGCCAAACATTCTCGAAGCCGAAAACAAATGGCGCGCCTTGCTTGAAGATGAAAATCAAACCCGTGACCAGGTCGGTGCGGCGCGTCAAAAGGTGGATGTGCTTGCCGCCCTGCGCATCCGCAAAACCGATTTTGCGAGCCAGCGCGATCTATTGCAGCAGCAGGTTGCCCGTCATAAAACATTGGAGCGCGCCTTCGGCAGGGATGGCGTGCCCGCCCTGCTCATCGAACAAGCCCTGCCCCAGATCGAGCAAAAAGCCAACGACCTGCTCGACCGCCTCAGCGACGGTCATATGTCCATCCGTTTTGTGACACAGGCCGAGTATAAGGATAAGAAGCGTGATGATCTAAAAGAAACGCTTGATATTCAGATCAGCGACTCGGCGGGCTTGCGTAACTATGAAATGTATTCGGGCGGCGAAGCCTTCCGCGTCAACTTTGCCATCCGCCTCGCCCTGTCAGAGATCCTCTCCCAGCGCAAGGGTGCGCGTCTGCAAACGCTTGTCATTGATGAAGGCTTTGGCTCGCAGGATACACAGGGCCGCCAGCGGTTGATCGAAGCCATCAACCTCGTCAAACATGACTTCGCCAAAATTCTCATCATCACCCACCTTGACGAACTTAAAGACGCCTTCCCAAATCGTATTGAAGTTGAGAAGACGGAACGTGGAAGCACCGTCAAAGTTATATAAAAGGGAAACAGGTCTCAAGGTCAAAGGTTGTTTCTTTACCCATCCACTTTTAACCTTTGACCCTTAAAAAATTCATGTCATATTTCATCAGTTCCACCCTTCTCTTTCTGGCCGCCATTCTCATCATTTATTGGATCCATAACCAATATCAACTTGATATCGTCATCACACCCGCAGACCCACCCGCCGCAGACTCGCCGCTCATTTCGATCTGCATCCCCGCCCGTAATGAGGAACACAACATCCGCAAGTGCGTTGAATCTGTGCTTGGGCAGGATTATCCGAACATCGAAGTGATCGTTCTGGATGACCGCTCAACCGATGCGACCCTGGTTCAACTGAACGAAATTGCGTCCCGCGACTCCCGTCTCCATCCAATTCATGGATTGGACCTGCCCTCAGGCTGGGCGGGCAAACCCCATGCCTTGTTTCAAGCCTCAGCTGCCGCGCAGGGTGAGTGGCTCTGCTTTGTGGATGCAGATACCTTCCTTGCGCCCCGGGCAATTTCAGCCTGCTGCGCCACGGCTCTCGAGACCCGCGCCGACTTGCTGACCACCATGAACGAACAGATCCTCGGCACGTTCTGGGAGAAAGTGGTCATGCCGTTGGTGATGACCGCGCTCTCGGTCGGATTCTCACCGCGCAAGGTGAACGATCCCAACAGCCGTGCTGCGATCGCCAATGGGCAATTTATCATGATTCGGCGCACCGTCTATGATGCCATCGGCGGGCATGAAAAGGTCAAAGACCAGATCGTGGAAGACAAGGCCATCTCGGAGCAGGTCAAGTGGAATGGGTATCGCCTGATTGTCGCCGACGGCATGCAGGTGATTCGCACGCGTATGTATACCTCCCTGCCTGCCATGTGGGAGGGCTGGACCAAGAACATTTATCTCGGCTTGCGTGACCACCCTGCCATGTTAATGCTGGGCGCGTTCGGCGCCGCCCTGGCATTACTGGCGGCATTGTTCCTTCCGATCTGGCCTCTGCTCGGGGTCAATGGGTACATCCACGGTGGAGGCTGGCAGGCAATTGTTGTTGTCATTCAATCCTTCACCGTCTGGGCCTGGTTGATCTATTTCCGCGTCAGGGTGGCGCGCGGCATGCACATCTCTGCCTGGTATGCGCTGACCACCCCGCTGGGTGCGGGCGTTTTTGCCGCCATGATGCTGACATCCGCCTGGAAGGTGCTCTCAGGTCAGGGCGTCACCTGGCGCGGACGAAAATATCACACGAAGTAGATTAACAGATCGAACGATTTACTGTGAAAAAATATCGGGTCCCGGTAACGGCCAACCTTAATGATCATATCCTTGCATGGATTCGTCAGGCTGGCTTTACAAATGCTGCATAGGCCAGTTGTTTTTTCGCCGCTCATCTCTCTGCAGCTTTTTCCATCCTTGTTCCCCCCCCCATTTTCCTGACTTGCTGCGGCCATGGTACCAAAGATTGAGTCGCGTTTCCCTGGCTCAACGACATGCTGCGAGGTAAAGAATCAAAAGCTTGTGCCTAAAAACCCATTCCCGGCCAGCAATGACAAAATTTATAACGTGTGGAAATTGGCCTTCGCTCCGGTACACTTGGCGCGGGAATTTTGTCCATAAAACGATGATATACTGCGAATTAAGCAACATAGTATGCATGGCGGGATATTTAATGTGTTCATGCTTGTGAGTGATCCCTGACGGGACATCCGGATTAGAGGCAGGCTGAAATATGGCACGATCAAAGAAAGAAAACACAGCTCCCCAAAAAACAAAAAAAATAGTGGTTGAAACCACCCGTGCTGCAGGTGTATCTCGTCCGCGCATAAAAAAGCAATTTCCCATTGTTGGCATTGGCGCTTCGGCAGGCGGATTGGAGGCGCTGGAGCTTTTCCTCGCCAACGTACCGGAGAACTGCGGGATGGCTTTTGTCATAATTCAGCATTTGGACCCGACCCACAAGGGCGTGATGGTGGAACTGCTGCAGCGTTCCACAAAGATGCAGGTTTCCCAGACTACGGACCGGATGAGGGTGAAGGAAAATTGTGTTTATGTGATCCCACCCAACAAGGATATGTCCATCCTGCACGGGGTGCTGCATTTGCTGGACCCGGTCGCCCCGCGCGGACTGCGCCTGCCGATCGATTTCTTCCTGCGCTCGCTGGCCGATGACCGCCAGGAACACAGCATTGGGGTGATCCTCTCGGGCATGGGCTCCGACGGCACCCTGGGCCTGCGTGCCATTAAGGAAAAGGCTGGCGCGGTGTTCGTGCAGGACCCCGCCTCGGCCAAATTTGACGGGATGCCGCACAGCGCCATCGAAGCCGGGCTTGCAGATGTGATCGCTCCGGCAAATGCTCTGCCGGAGAAGATCATTGCCTATTTGCAATATGCGCCCCTGATAGTGAAGGAAGGCCCGCCCGTTGATGAAAAATCAGATAGCGCGCTGGAGAAGGTTGTGATCCTGCTGCGCGCGCAAACGGGTCATGATTTTTCGCATTATAAAAAGACCACCATCTACCGCCGTGTGGAGCGGCGCATGGGGCTGCACCAGATCGACAAGATCGCCAGTTATGTGCCCTTCCTGCGCGAGAATCCGCGGGAAGTGGAACTGCTGTTCCGCGAACTGCTGATCGGGGTCACGAATTTCTTCCGCGACCCCGAAGAATGGGAAAATATACGGAAGGAAGTTATCCCGGCCCTGTTGGAGGGGCGCACATCGAATCAGACCTTGCGGGCCTGGGTGCCGGCCTGTTCCACTGGCGAGGAGGCATATTCCCTCGCCATTCTTTTCAAGGAAGTTCTTGCAAAAACCAGGTCCGCAGTCAACATCTCCCTGCATATCTTTGCCACCGACCTGGACCAGCACGCCATCCAGAAGGCGCGCGAAGGGTTCTTCCCCGTCAATATCGCGGCCGACGTCCCGCCGAACCTGCTGGATCGTTACTTTATCAAAGAGGAACGCGGTTACCGGGCGGCGAAATCGATCCGTGAGATGATCATCTTTGCACCGCAGAACCTCATTTCAGACCCGCCCTTTACCAAGCTGGACC
>JFJP01005436.1_pt1 | contig 22011 bp, 22 predicted proteins | sample 431651 | NCBI WGS metagenome assembly JFJP01 (sample SAMN02602958, study PRJNA72255) | Microbial mat metagenome, whole genome shotgun sequencing project. | biome: fresh water; feature: sink hole; material: water; isolation source: purple microbial (photo- and chemosynthetic) mats found in...
CGCTACACTGCGGCGCTTGGGCATCGAGCCCTGCTTCAAGAGATTTAAGTCATGTTCTTGCCTTGCATCGTTCGTCAATGCATGTTGTTTGTTTTGATCCTGGCGGCGTCCTGGCCACTCGGTGGCTTGCATGCCCAGCCGGTGCAAGCCCCGATCCGCATCGCCATGATTGAAGGGCTAAGTGGCCCGTTTGCCAACACAGGTGAGGCAGTGTTTCGCAATCTTATCTGGGCGGTCGAGCGCGTCAACGCGCGCGGTGGCGTGAAATTGCCAGCCAGCCAAGGGGGGGCACGGGCGCTGCTGCTGGAGCGGTTTGACAGCAAGGGGCAAAACGAAGACGCATTGACCGCACTGCGCGCTGCGATCGACCGGGGCGCGCGCATCGTGGTGCAAGGAAATTCGTCCGCCAATGCGTTGGCGCTGATTGACGCAATCAATAAACACAATGGGCGTGAACCCGACAAACGGGTGCTGTTTTTGAACTATTCTGCAGGCGACCCGGTGCTGACCAACGAGAAGTGCAGCTTTTGGCATTTTCGCTTCGATGCGCACGCCGACATGCGCATGAGTGCGCTGATGTCGGTCCTGCGCGATGACACTGCACTGAAAAGCGTGTACTTGATTGGCCAAGATTACAGTTTTGGCCAGGCCGTGGCGCGCGAGGCGCGCCGCCAACTCAAGCTGTTGCGTCCCGATGTGCGCATTGTTGGCGATGAACTGCACGCGATTGGCCGTGTGCGCGACTTTATGCCCTATGTCAGCAAGATCATGGCCAGCGGCGCACAGGCGGTGGTGACTGGCAATTGGGGCAACGATCTGACCTTGCTGGTCAAGGCAGCACGCGAGGCCGGTTTTGCCGGCAAGTTCTACACGTTTTATGGCAACGCACTGGGTGCGCCGGTGGCCATGGGCGAGGCCGGTGTGGGCCGGGTGCTGGCGGTGGCCGACTGGATGCCGAATGTGCCTGGTGAGCAAAGCGAAGCGTTTTATCAGGCGTTCCGCCAGCGTTTTCCGGCTGCCTCGGAGGACTATGTGCACTTGCGCATGCAACTGATGATGGAGGCACTGGTGCAGGCCATCGAGGCTGCTGGCTATACAGAATCAGGAGCAGTAAGCGCAGCGTTGGAGAGGGCTGATGTCACTTTTTATGGACAAAGGGGCGTGATGCGCGCGAGTGATCATCAGTTTCAGCAACCCCTGGTCGTTGGCCTCATGGAGCGTCAGGGTGCACCCGGCGTCAAATTTGACGTGGAAGGCTCAGGGTTTGGTTTTCGAATTGTCCAGTCAGTGCCGGCCATGCAGGCGCAGCAACCCGACAATTGCCGAATGCAGCGACCTTGATGGGTTCACCAGCGCGGGCGGGGTTGGATGCGCTGCCTGCCATGCGTGCAGGCAAGGTGGTTATACTCGGCGGCTCTGCACAATCGCAGACCCGCACGTCAGGGGCCGTTCCAGCGCCTGTCGCAAGTTGATTATCCACAGGAAACACATCATGATTGCTTCCAGCATCAAAGCCGCTGTCGTGAAAGACAACGCACGCTCTGCCAGCGACACCGGCAGCCCCGAGGTTCAGGTCGCTCTGCTGACCGCTCGCATCAATGAGCTCACTCCGCACTTCAAAACGCACGCCAAGGACCACCATGGTCGGCGTGGTCTGTTGCGTATGGTGAGCCGTCGGCGCAAGCTGCTGGATTACCTCAAGAGCCGTGATGCCGACCGTTATGTGGCCTTGATCACCAAATTGGGCTTGCGTAAATAATTGGTGTCCACAAGAGCGAAAACGCCTGAGTTAGCGCGCTAGCTCAGGCGTTTTTCGCTTCAGATTCAGCGGAAAACAACTCGACCAACCCAGCGAAGCTGTGTCATTCCAATAGCCAGTTGCCCATTTGTTTGCGTTGCAGGGGGCAGCCGGGTGCTGGAATGGCATCGTGGCCTGTTGTGTCGATTCCGGGCTTGGGCGAGGTGGCCTGCACCTTGCCGTGTTCCTAGATCTTCAGGAGAAATGTATGACGATGTTCAAAAAGGTTAGCAAGAGTTTTCAATGGGGTCAGCACCAGGTCACGATGGAGACCGGCGAAATTGCTCGCCAATCCAGTGGCGCCGTGCTGCTGGACATGGATGGCACCGTGGTTCTGGCCACGGTGGTGGCCAGAACTGAGGGCAAGGCGGGCCAGGATTTTTTTCCGCTGACGGTGGATTACCTTGAAAAATCTTACGCCGCTGGCCGCATTCCTGGCAGTTTCTTCAAACGCGAAGGGCGCCCCAGTGAGTATGAAACGCTGACCAGCCGCCTGATCGATCGTCCGATCCGGCCGCTGTTTCCAGATGGTTTTTTCAACGAGGTCCATGTCGTGGTGCACACCTTGTCGCTCAACCCCGAGGTGGATGCCGATATCGCCGCGATGGTGGCAGTGAGTGCAGCACTGTGCATCAGCGGCGTGCCCTTCAATGGGCCGATTGGCGCCGCCCGGGTGGGTTATGTCAATGGCGACTATGTGCTCAACCCTGGGCAGACAGCGCGCAAGAGCAGTCAGATGGATCTGGTGGTGGCTGGCACTGAGTCGGCGGTGTTGATGGTCGAGAGTGAGGCCAATCAGTTGTCTGAAGAAGTCATGCTTGGTGCCGTCGTGTTTGGCCACACCCAAGGGGCGATTGCCATCAACGCCATTCACGAACTGGTGCGTGACGCCGGCAAACCGGTATGGAATTGGCAGGCGCCGGCGAAAGATGAGGTTTTGATCGCCAAGGTGTCGGCATTGGCCACTGAAAAACTGACGTCGGCCTATCAGATTCGCAACAAGCAGGCCCGCACACAGGCTTGCCGCAGCGCCTACGCCGATGTGTTCGCCAGTCTGAAGGCCGATGCGGTCGAGTTTGACTCGGTCAAGGTGGAGGGCATGCTGTTCGACATCGAGGCGCGCTTGGTCCGGGGCCAGATTCTGGCCGGGGAACCGCGCATTGACGGCCGCGACACGCGCACCGTGCGTGCCATCGAAATCCGCAACGGTGTGTTGCCGCGAACCCATGGCTCTGCCTTGTTCACGCGCGGTGAAACACAGGCGCTGGTGGTGACCACCTTGGGCACAGAGCGCGATGCTCAACATATCGATGCGCTGTCGGGTGAATACGATGACCGTTTCATGCTGCACTACAACATGCCCCCGTTTGCCACGGGGGAAACCGGGCGTGTCGGCACACCCAAGCGCCGCGAAATCGGCCATGGTCGGCTGGCCAAGCGCGCGTTGGTGGCCGTGCTACCAAGCAAGGAGGAGTTTCCTTACAGCGTGCGCGTGGTGTCAGAAATCACTGAATCCAACGGCTCCTCGAGCATGGCTTCGGTCTGTGGTGGTTGTTTGTCGATGATGGACGCCGGCGTGCCCCTGAAGGCTCATGTGGCGGGCATCGCCATGGGCCTGATCAAGGACGACAACCGTTTTGCGGTGCTCACCGACATTTTGGGTGACGAAGACCACCTCGGCGACATGGATTTCAAGGTGGCGGGCACCACCAACGGCATCACGGCGCTGCAGATGGACATCAAAATCCAGGGTATTACCAAGGAAATCATGCAGGTTGCGCTGGCACAGGCCAAGGAAGCCCGCATGCACATTTTGGGCAAGATGGTGCAGGCCATGGGCGCTGCCAAGACAGAGGTGTCCAATTTTGCGCCGCGCCTGTTTACCATGAAGATCAACCCGGAAAAAATTCGCGACGTGATCGGTAAAGGCGGTGCCGTGATCCGTGCCCTGACAGAGGAGACCGGTACCCAGATCAACATCGAGGAAGATGGCACGATCACCATTGCATCAAGTGATCCTGCGAAGGCCGATGAGGCCAAGCGTCGCATTGAGGCGATTACCGCCGAAGTGGAAATTGGCAAGGTTTACGAGGGGCCAATCACCAAATTGCTTGATTTTGGTGCGTTGGTGAATTTGTTGCCTGGCAAGGATGGCTTGCTGCACATCAGCCAGATCGCGCATGAGCGGGTAGAAAAGGTCACCGACTATCTTTCCGAAGGCCAGATCGTACGGGTGAAGGTGATGGAAACCGACGAAAAGGGCCGCATCAAGTTGTCCATGAAGGCTTTGCTGGAGCGCCCGGCACAGCCATCAGGTGATAACCGTGCCTGATGTCAAACGCCACGGTGCTCATTAATTGAGAGCTTTTTGCGCAGTCCCAGTATGACCTGCAGGCATAAATCATCATGAAAGTCATTGAACTCACTGGTTACGGCGGGGTCGATGTGTTGCGGGTTGGCCAACGGCCGCTACCGCAGCCTTCGGCGTCGGAGGTGCTCATTCGGGTGCGGGCCAGTGGGGTCAATCGGCCCGATGTGCTGCAGCGGCTGGGCAACTATCCGGTGCCGGCTGGTGCCTCGGATATTTTGGGCCTGGAAGTGGCAGGCACGATCGAACAGGGCGAAGCGTCTGCATTGGCGCAGGCCGGCCTGTATTTGGGTCAACGCGTGTGTGCGTTGGTGACCGGTGGGGGCTATGCCCAGTATTGCACTGCGCCGATTGCACAGTGCCTGCCGGTGCCCGTGGGCTTGAGTGACGTCGAGGCGGCAAGCCTGCCAGAGACTTTTTTTACTGTCTGGAGTAACGTGGTGGACCGCGGTCGTCTGCAGGCTGGGGAATCTGTATTCATTCAAGGTGGCTCCAGCGGCATTGGAGTGGCAGCCATCCAGGTGGCAAAGCACTTGGGAGCGCGCGTCATCGTGACGGCGGGCAGCCAGGAAAAGTGCGACGCTTGTCTGGCGCTGGGCGCCGACTTTGCCATCAATTACAAGGAGCAGGACTTCCAGGAGGTTCTGATGCAACTGACCGATGGTTTGGGCGTGGACCTCATTTTGGACATGGTGGCGGGTGGCTATGTTGCACGCGAAGTGCCTTGTCTGAAAGAGGACGGCCGGTTGGTCATTATCTCGATTTTGGGGGGCATCAAGAGTGAATTCAATGCCGGACTGGTGTTGCGCAAGCGCTTGACCATCACGGGCTCAACCTTGCGGCCGCGCCCTGTGGCCTTCAAGGCGGCGATTGCCCAGGCTTGCCTGAAGCATGTCTGGCCAGCGCTGGAGTCCGGCCAGATCAAACCGGTGATCTACCGCACCTTTGCCGCAGAAGAGGTGGCACAGGCCCATTCGTTGCTGGAGTCGAGCCAGCATGTCGGAAAAATTGTTTTGACTTGGAGTGAAGCATGAAAAGAAAACTGATTGCCGGTAACTGGAAGATGAATGGTAGCTTGCAGGCTAATGCCAGCCTGTTGCAGGCCATTCTTGCTGGCATGGGGGCTGCGCCCGCTTGCCAGGTGGCTGTGGGTGTGCCAGCGCTTTATCTGGCCCAGTGTCATGCCCTGCTGGCGGGTACCGCCATCGACTTGGCGGCACAGGATGTTTCAGCGCATGAGGCGGGTGCGTACACCGGCGAAGTTTCGGCAGGGATGCTGAAGGACTTTGCCGTGCGCTTTGTCATTGTGGGCCATTCTGAGCGGCGACAGTATCACGGTGAAACCGATGAAATCGTCGCTTGCAAGGCGCAGCGTGCATTGGCCAGTGGTATCACACCGATTGTGTGCGTAGGTGAAACGCTGGCTGAGCGCGAGGCTGGCAGGACTGATGAAGTGGTCAAGCGCCAGTTGGCTGCAGTGATTCATGCCAATGGTCATTGCATCAGTGAGGTTGTGGTGGCCTACGAGCCGGTGTGGGCGATTGGCACTGGCAAGACTGCGTCGCCTGAGCAGGCACAACAGGTACATGCTGTGCTGCGCGCGCAGTTGCATGCGGCGTCCGAGCACTCCGACCGCATCCACTTGCTGTATGGGGGGAGCATGAATGCCGCCAATGCAGCCGCTTTGCTGGCGCAGCCGGATATTGACGGTGGCTTGATTGGCGGGGCTGCGCTCAAGCCCCAAGACTTTTTAACCATTATTGCTGCTTGCGCTTGATTCATCAGCGCTGATAGCTCTTTTTTCAGGAGTATTTGATGGGTGTTGTCTCAACCATTTTGTTGGCGGTGCAGATGCTGTCGGCAGTGGTCATGATCGGACTTATTTTGGTTCAGCATGGCAAGGGGGCTGATATGGGGGCGGCATTTGGCAGTGGCGGCTCTGGCAGTTTGTTTGGCGCCAGTGGCAGCGCCAACTTTCTTTCGCGCACCACAGCAGTGTTGGCAACCGTGTTTTTTGTCAGCACCTTGTTGCTGGCGTACTTTGGCTCAGTGCGGCCTGCAGCACGATCCAACAGTGTGCTGGAGAACGCCGCGGTGTCGGCTCCTGCTCCTGCGGCGGCGTCAGCCGTTGCTCCCGCGTCTGGAGCGGCCCAAATTCCAGCCAAGTAATTGACTTTGATCAACGTCAATCCCCCCGGAGGACTGAGGATTTCAGGGTAAACTCTAATTGGTCGAGGGAATCGAGTCGTGATCAAGTCACCCGGTTCTCAAGACTTCCAACATGCCGTCGTGGTGAAATTGGTAGACACGCTATCTTGAGGTGGTAGTGGCGAAAGCTTTGCGAGTTCGAGTCTCGCCGACGGCACCATATGTAACAGTGAACCAGCGCGCTTCGAGCGGCCGTCACCCGTTTTAGTTGACTCACACGATGAACCTTGATCAGTATTTGCCAGTCCTGCTGTTTATCTTGGTGGGTATTGCAGTCGGCATCATTCCACAGGTGATTGGTTACGTTTTGGGTCCAAATAGACCTGATCCGGCAAAAAACTCCCCCTATGAGTGCGGTTTTGAGGCGTTTGAGGACGCTCGTATGAAGTTTGATGTGCGCTATTACCTCATCGCCATCTTGTTTATTTTGTTCGATCTTGAGATCGCGTTTTTAGTGCCTTGGGCCGTTGCACTGAAGGACGTTGGGCTGGTCGGATTCTTTGAGGTGATGATCTTCTTGCTGGTCTTGTTGCTGGGCTTTATCTACATGTGGAAAAAAGGGGCCCTTGACTGGGAGTGAGGGAATCCAACCATGATTGAAGGCGTTTTTAAAGAGGGGTTTGTCACCACCAGTTATGACTCGGTGATGAACTGGGCCAAGACCGGCTCGCTGTGGCCCATGACGTTTGGCCTTGCGTGTTGTGCCGTGGAAATGATGCATGCGGCAACAGCGCGTTACGACATCAGCCGTTTTGGTGCGGAGGTGTTTCGAGCGAGCCCTAGGCAGTCAGACCTGATCATCGTTGCCGGTACCCTCTGCAACAAAATGGCGCCGGCGTTTCGCAAGGTCTATGACCAGATGAGCGAACCACGCTGGGTCATTTCCATGGGGTCTTGCGCCAATGGTGGGGGTTACTACCACTACAGCTACTCGGTCGTACGTGGTTGCGATCGGATCGTGCCGGTGGATGTGTATGTGCCTGGTTGTCCTCCGACGGCTGAGGCGCTGCTGTATGGCATCATTCAACTGCAGACCAAGATCCGCCGTACCCAAACCATCGCCCGCACCTGAAGGAACGACCCATGACTGTGTATGCGGTAATCCCTGCTGAACTGCAAGAGCAGGTAGCCAACGCGCTGGGCAACTTGATGAAGAGCAGCGTTGTGCGCCTGGGAGAGTTGACTGTCGTGGTTGATTCGGCTGACTACCTTGCGGCGGCGAAGTTGTTGCGTGATCACCCTTGTTGCCGATTCGAGCAAATGATTGATTTGTGTGGTGTGGACTATTCCACTTACCGCGAGCAGGGTACCGATGGTCCACGTTTTTGCGTTGTGCTGCACTTGCTCTCAGTCAGCCTGAATCAGCGCTTGCGTCTCAAAGTGTTTGCGCCGGACGATGTGATGCCGATGCTGTCTTCGGTGTGTGGGGTCTGGAGTGCCGCTGATTGGTTCGAGCGGGAGGCGTTTGACCTTTTTGGCATTGTGTTTGAAGGCCACGAGGATTTGCGTCGCATTTTGACGGACTATGGTTTTATTGGTCATCCGTTTCGCAAGGACTTTCCGCTCAGTGGGCATGTCGAGATGCGTTACGACTCCGAGCAAAAGCGTGTGGTTTACCAGGCTGTCACGATAGAACCACGCGAGATCACCCCTCGTGTGATCCGTGAAGAAAATTATGGTGGTCTGCGTTGAGCAGATTGAGTCATGGCTGAAATCAAGAACTACACCCTGAACTTTGGGCCGCAGCATCCGGCTGCACATGGCGTTTTGCGTCTGGTGCTGGAACTCGACGGTGAGGTGATTCATCGTGCTGACCCGCATATTGGGTTGCTGCACCGCGCCACAGAGAAACTGGCTGAGAGCAAGACCTACCTGCAGACTTTGCCCTACATGGATCGCCTGGACTACATGTCCATGATGTGCAATGAGAGCGCATACTGCTTGGCCATAGAGAAAATGCTCGATTTGGAGGTGCCCGTGCGGGCACAGTACATACGGGTGATGTTTTCTGAAATTACCCGTATGCTCAATCATTTGCTGTGGATTGGTGCGCACGCGCTGGATTGTGGCGCGATGACGGTGATGCTCTACGCGTTTCGGGAACGGGAAGATCTGTTTGACATGTACGAGGCAGTCAGTGGTGCACGGATGCACGCTGCTTACTTCAGACCCGGTGGGGTGTACCGCGACTTGCCCGATACGATGCCGCGCCATCAGCCGAACAAGGTCCGTAGTGCCAAGGCGATCGAGCAGCGAAATCGCAACCGCCAAGGCAGTCTGCTGGATTTCATTGACGACTTTACTCAGCGGTTTCCAACCTATCTGGAGGAATATCACACCCTGCTGACTGAAAACCGTATTTGGAAGCAGCGCACGGTGGGTATCGGCGTGGTGACCCCTGAGCGAGCGCTGAATCTTGGGTTTACGGGGCCCATGCTCAGAGGTTCAGGGGTGGCATGGGACTTGCGCAAGCAGCAACCTTATGATGCTTATGACAAGATTGATTTTGATGTGCCAGTGGGTAAGACCGGCGACAGCTACGACCGGTACTTGGTGCGCATGGAGGAGATGCGCCAGAGCAACCGTATCATGAAGCAGTGTGTGGATTGGCTCCGAGCCAACCCTGGACCGGTGATTACCGACAACCTCAAGGTTGCGCCACCTGATCGGGAATCCATGAAGACCAACATGGAAGAGCTGATCCACCACTTTAAGTTGTTCACAGAGGGTTTTTGCATTCCTGAGGGGGAAGCGTACGCCGCTATCGAGCATCCCAAGGGGGAGTTTGGTATTTACCTGATCAGCGATGGTGCAAACAAGCCTTACCGTTTGAAGATTCGGCCGCCCGCGTTTGTCCATTTGGCTGCTTTGAACGAAATGGGCAAGGGGCACATGATTGCTGATGCGGTGGCAATCATAGGCACGATGGACATTGTTTTTGGGGAAGTTGACCGATGATTTCCGAACAGTCGATGGAGCGCTTTGCGCGGGAGGTGGCCAAGTACCCACCCGATCAGCGGCAGTCTGCTGTGATGGCTTGCTTGCGCATTGTTCAGCAGGAGTTGGGTTATGTCAGCGCCGAGAGCGAAAAGTTTGTGGCTGATTACCTGGGGATGGCACCTATTGCCGTTCATGAAGTGACCAGCTTTTACAACATGTACAACCAGCAACCGGTGGGCAAGTACAAGCTCAATGTTTGCACCAATTTGCCTTGTCAGTTGCGTGATGGTGCCAGGGCCATGGCTTATCTGAAGAACAAGCTTGGCGTAGGCGTCAATCAGACGACGGAGGATGGTCTTTTTACGCTTCAGGAGTGCGAGTGTTTAGGGGCGTGTGCTGATTCGCCCGTCATGCTGGTGAACGACACGACCATGTGCAGTTTTATGAGTGAAGACAAACTAGACCAGCTCGTTGACGGTTTGCGTGCATCGGAGGTGAAGCCATGAATGCAGAGCAGTTGCTACGGCAGTTCAGGGCAACTGGGGTGCAGACATGCTTTCACGGAAGACATATTGCTCCCCAGATTCTTGATGCGCTGGACGGAACCAATTGGCGTCTGAAAGACTACCAGGCGCGGGGGGGGTATCAGGCGCTGAGAAAGGTGTTGGGTTGTGAGGGCAGCCCTGGCTTGTCGCAGGATCAGGTCATTGCGATCGTGAAGGAGTCGGCACTGCGGGGGCGTGGTGGTGCCGGGTTTCCAACAGGGTTGAAGTGGAGCTTTATGCCCCGTCAATTTCCAGGTCAGAAGTATTTGGTCTGTAACTCTGATGAGGGGGAGCCAGGAACCTGCAAAGACCGAGACATTATGCAGTTCAATCCTCATATCGTGATTGAGGGTATGGCCATTGCAGCTTATGCCATGGGTATTTCGGTGGGTTACAACTACATTCACGGCGAGATTTTCCAGACCTATGAACGCTTTGAAGAAGCGATTGTTGAGGCGCGAGAAGCCGGTCTGCTGGGAAACAATATTTTGGGTTCAGGATTTAGCTTTGAATTGCATGCGGCGCATGGGTTTGGTGCCTATATTTGCGGTGAAGAGACTGGATTGCTGGAGTCTTTGGAGGGCAAGAAGGGGCAGCCGCGTTTCAAGCCGCCTTTCCCAGCGAGTTTTGGGTTGTACGGTAAACCAACCACCATCAACAACACTGAGACATTTGCGGCGGTTCCGTGGATTATCCGCAATGGTGGTCAAGCGTATGTGGCATGTGGCAAGCCCAACAACGGCGGCACTAAAATTTATTCGGTGAGTGGGGATATTGAGTTCCCTGGCAATTACGAGGTCCCAATGGGCACTCCCTTTGCCAAGCTGCTGGAGTTGGCCGGTGGCGTACGAGCGGGACGTCAATTGAAGGCAGTCATTCCTGGCGGATCGTCGTCGCCGATTCTTCCGGCAAACCTGATGATGGATTGCACGATGGACTATGACTCGATTGCCAAGGCTGGCTCCATGTTGGGTTCTGGCGCGGTGATTGTGTTAGATGACTCGCGTTGCATGGTCAAGAGTCTGCAACGCCTTAGCTATTTTTATATGCATGAGTCTTGCGGTCAGTGCACGCCTTGCAGGGAAGGTACCGGCTGGCTATCACGGCTGGTTGACCGTCTGGAGCAGGGTTATGGCAAGGTGTCTGACTTGGATTTGTTGAATTCAGTCGCAGAGAACATCCAGGGCCGCACGATTTGTGCCTTGGGTGATGCTGCGGCAATGCCTGTTCGCGCCATGCTTAAGCATTTTTTGCCTGAGTTCGAGTACCACGTGACGCACAAGACCTGCATGGTCCCCGCGTATGTTTGAGCGAGTCATCCAATGATTGAAATTGAACTCGACGGCAAAAAGTTGGCTATCGCTGAGGGAAGCATGGTGATGCACGCCGCAGAGAAGGCCGGCACCTACATCCCGCATTTTTGTTACCACAAAAAACTGAGCATTGCAGCCAACTGTCGCATGTGTTTGGTTGATATCGAAAAGATGCCCAAGCCTATGCCAGCATGTGCAACACCTGTGACCCAAGGCATGGTCGTGCACACAAAGAGCGAAAAGGCAATCAAGGCGCAGCAATCAGTCATGGAGTTTTTGCTGATCAACCACCCGCTCGATTGCCCGATTTGCGACCAGGGCGGAGAGTGCCAGTTGCAGGATCTTGCGGTCGGGTATGGCGGCAACGGGTCTCGCTACGAAGAAGAGAAGCGGGTTGTTGCGGTCAAGGACGTTGGGCCGCTGATTTCGATGCAGGAGATGAGCCGGTGTATCCATTGCACCCGCTGCGTACGGTTTGGGCAAGAAATTGCTGGCGTCATGGAACTTGGTATGTCTCATCGTGGAGAACACGCTGAGATCGAAACTTTTGTCGGGCACTCGGTGGACTCAGAGTTGTCTGGCAACATGATAGATATATGTCCGGTTGGTGCACTCACCAGCAAGCCATTTCGCTACAGCGCACGCACTTGGGAGTTGTCTCGTCGCAAGTCCATTAGTCCGCATGACTCGACGGGCGCGAACTTGATTGTCCAGGTCAAGAGCGGGCGCGTTATGCGCGTTGTGCCATTCGAGAATGAGGCGGTCAATGAGTGTTGGCTAGCTGATCGAGACCGTTTTTCATACGAAGCCTTGAATGGTGATGAGCGGCTCACTGAACCCATGATCAAGCAAGGCGGCTCCTGGCAAACGGTTAGCTGGCAGGTAGCGCTGGAGTATGTGGCAAATGGCCTCAAACAAATCGTCGCTGAACACGGTGCGGGCACCGTGGGTGCGCTGGTCAGTCCGCACAGTACGCTAGAGGAGCTTTTTTTAGCAGTGCGATTGGTTCGAGGAATGGGCAGTCCAAACATCGACTACCGCCTCCGCAACGCCGAGTTTCCCCCGATTGAAGCGATACGTTATCTGGGTCAGAGTATTGCATCCTTGTCCGAGTTGCAAAGTGTTCTAGTGATTGGCTCTAACCTGCGCAAGGACCACCCACTGTTTGCACAGCGCATCCGACAGGCAGTGCGCCGGGGATGCCATGTTTGTGCGCTGACTGACAAACAGCCCGGTTGGGCGATGCCAATGGCGCACTCGGTGATCACCGAAAGCGCTGAGTGGGTGCATTCGTTAGCCGGTATCGCTGTTGCGGTTGCAAGGATCAAAGGTGTTCCTGCCCCTGTGCTGGCGCAGCCGAATGAGTCAATGCAGGGTGTCGCGATGGCGCTGTTGGCTGACCATGAGCGCAAGGCAATACTGCTTGGGAATGCCGCAGCGCATCATGGCGACGCCAGCGGCTTGTTGGCGCTGGCCAATTGGATAGCTATCCAAACCGGGGCTCATGTTGGCTACCTGACAGAGGCAGCCAACACCGTGGGGGCACAGTTGGTCAATGCAATGCCCATGGTGCCCGGTGCGTTGAGTGCGGCTCAAATGCTCGGCGGCAGCAGCCTCAGGGCGGTGTTGTTGCTTGGCACCGAGCCTGAACATGACAGTGCAGCCGGGGCAGGCGTGGCAAGTGCTCTGTCCAAGGCAGACATGGTGATCAGCTTGAATCCGTTTCGTGCAAACCTGCAGTACAGCGATGTCATTCTGCCCATCGCACCATTTACGGAGACCTCTGGCACTTTCATCAATGCAGAGGGGCGGGTGCAGAGCTTCCATGCAGTGGCAAAGCCGATAGGGGAGGTGCGCCCCGCCTGGAAGGTTTTGCGTGTGCTCGCTACGATGCTCGCGCTTCCTGGGTTTGACCACTATGCATCCTCCCAAGATGTGTTGCGTGACATTGATGGCATAGAAGATGGCTGGGTAGCATCAAAGTTGCTCGGCAACTCCACCGCGGCAAAGGTTGACGCAACGCGCAGGCCTGTTGCTGAGCCGACAGTTGCTGGTATCTACGCCTTGGATGGATTGGTTCGACGTGCACCGAGCTTGCAGAAGACTGCCGACGCAACCAATCAGTTGCATCCGATTGGGGGAGGATCTTGCGCATGATTGATGCATTCTTCAATGCCGGTGCTGGCCTTGTTCAGGCGTCATGGTGGGCCGAGTATGTGTGGCCCGTACTGTGGGCACTGCTCAAGATTGTGGTGCTGGTCGCTCCACTGATGGGCGCGGTTGCGTACCTGACGTTGTGGGAACGTAAGTTGATTAGCTGGATGCAAATCCGCATTGGCCCCAATCGGGTAGGGCCCGCGGGGCTGTTACAACCGATCGCGGATGCATTGAAACTTTTGGCCAAGGAGATCTTGACGCCTGCCGCAGCAAATAAGGAACTGTTTTTTCTCGGGCCAATTCTGACGATCATGCCTGCCTTGGCCGCTTGGGCGGTTGTACCTTTTGGACCAGAGATCGCATTGGCCAACATCAACGCAGGTTTGCTCTTTGTGATGGCTATCGCCTCGATGGAGGTGTATGGTGTTGTCATTGCTGGCTGGTCTTCAAACTCAAAGTATCCTTTCTTGGCGGCATTGCGAGCTTCTGCCCAAATGGTAAGTTATGAACTCGCAATGGGATTTTGTATTGTTGTTGTGTTGATGGTGTCTGGCAGCATGAACATGTCAGAGATTGTTTTAGGACAGGGCAAAGGGCAGTTTGCCGAAATGGGTTTGAATTTCTTGTCTTGGAATTGGCTCCCACTTTTGCCCATTTTCGTGATTTACTTTATCTCTGGCTTAGCTGAGACAAACCGTCATCCGTTTGATGTGGTCGAAGGTGAGTCGGAAATCGTGGCGGGACACATGGTTGAATACTCAGGGATGTCCTATGCAATGTTCTATCTCGCTGAGTATGCCAACATGTGGTTGGTGTCTATATTGACGACGGTTTTGTTTTTAGGTGGCTGGATCGCACCCATCGATACTGAACTATTCAACTGGATTCCAGGATGGATATGGCTTGGACTTAAGACTTTCTGTGTCGTAACGCTTTTCATTTGGGTGCGAGCTACGTTTCCCCGATATCGATATGACCAAATCATGCGACTAGGTTGGAAAATTTTTATTCCAATTACTCTTGTTTGGCTGGTTGTTGTGGCGATCTGGATGCAAACACCGTGGAATATTTGGAACTAAGCAAGGTTACTGATGTCCTCCGAATTAATTGAACAGTCAATACCGAGAAGAACAGATTTTTCTTTGGGAGACTTTCTGTCGAGCTTGATGCTGACAGAGTTTTTCAAAGGTCTGGTTTTAACCGGAAAGTATGCCTTTCGTCCAAAGATAACACAAGAATATCCAGAAGAAAAGACGCCGTTGTCTCCTCGATTTCGTGGCTTGCACGCGCTTCGTCGGTATGAAAACGGAGAAGAACGATGCATTGCCTGCAAACTGTGTGAAGCAGTTTGCCCAGCAATGGCAATCACGATTGAATCAGAGGTACGTGCTGATGGTTCCCGGCGAACCAGTCGTTATGATATTGATTTGACAAAATGTATTTTTTGCGGATTTTGCGAAGAAAGCTGTCCAGTAGATTCAATTGTTGAGACTCATATTTTTGAGTATCATGGTGAGGCAAGAGGGGACTTATACTTTACCAAAGAGATGTTGCTGGCAGTTGGTGATCGTTACGAAAAAGAAATCGCGTCTAACAAGGCTGCAGATGCCAAATATCGCTGAAATTGGAAAGATTGGATGATGATGGATGTTCAGACTATTCTTTTTTATTTGTTTTCAGCGATCTTGCTGCTATCTGCGTTTCGCGTGATTACTGCGAGAAATCCGGTTCATGCAGTTCTTTTTCTTGTGTTGGCTTTTTTTCAGGCATCGATGATTTGGATGTTGCTCAAGGCGGAATTCCTATCAATCACCTTGATTTTGGTTTACGTTGGTGCGGTCATGGTGCTTTTCCTGTTCGTTGTGATGATGCTGGATATCAACGCTGAGGGAGCGCGCAAGGGGTTCTGGAGAAATTTTCCATTGGCCGCTGTCGTTGGAGTTGTGGTGATACTGGAAATGTCTGCTGTTTTGATGGGCGGATTTCGAGTAGTCGATGCACCTGTCACCAGCGAGGTAATATCTTCTGCTGGGTCGCAGTATTCAAATTCCCGAGAATTGGGGAAACTTCTATATACTGAATACTTGTATCCATTGGAGGTGGCTGCTGCCTTGCTATTTGTTGCCATGGTTGCGGCGATCGCGTTGACTCTTAGACACAGAAAAGACACTAAAACTATTGACGCATCAGAGCAGGTTCGTGTCCGGTCGAAGGACCGACTACGCATTCTGAAATATCCACCTACCCAACAGCAATCCCCAAACAATGCAACCAAGTCAGATATGACTTTGGAGAATTAGTATGACACTAACTCTTGGCCATTTTCTTACACTGGGTGCTGTGCTATTTGCGTTGTCAGTAATTGGTATATTTTTGAATAGAAAAAATCTGATTGTCTTGATGATGGCGCTGGAGCTAATGTTGTTGGCTGTAAATACGAATTTCGTGGCCTTTTCTCATTACTTGGGTAATATGGATGGTCAAATATTTGTCTTTTTTATACTCACCGTGGCTGCAGCAGAGGCAGCTATCGGCCTCGCTATATTAGTCTTGTTGTTCCGCACACGCTCGAACATACACGTTGATGAACTCGATGCACTGAAGGGATAAATATATGAGTCAATCCCTAGCTGCTTCAACCTTGCTGGCAATTCCGCTAGCACCGCTTGTTGGTTCTTTGATTGCCGGAATCTTGGGTACGCAGTTTTTTGGTAACTTGATCGGTCGTCGTCTGTCGCATTCTGTCACTATCGGTAGTGTGGGCTTGTCTTTCATTTTGTCGGCTCTGGTCTTGAAGGCTGTGGCGAACGATGGGGCACGCTTCAATGAGACCATTTATACCTGGATGGTCTTAGGCGGGCTAAGAATGGAGATAGGGTTCCTGATTGATGGTCTGAGTGCCATGATGATGGTTGTGGTTACTTTTGTGTCGCTGATGGTTCACATCTATACAATTGGATACATGGATGAGGACGAAGGATACAATAGATTCTTTTCTTATATATCTCTTTTTACGTTTTCGATGTTGATGCTTGTGATGAGCAACAACCTGTTGCAGCTTTTTTTCGGCTGGGAAGCGGTTGGTTTGGTTTCATACCTGCTGATTGGTTTTTGGTTTAATAAGCCTTCAGCTATTTTCGCTAATATGAAGGCTTTTTTGGTTAACCGCGTCGGTGACTTCGGGTTTATTCTTGGAATTGGTTTGTTGGTGGCTTTTACTGGTACATTGGATTATTCTGAGATATTTTCGAAAGCAGATTCTTTGACATCGCTTCTTCTTCCAGGCACTAACTGGATGCTGATTACGGTGATATGTATTTGTCTGTTTGTAGGGGCTATGGGGAAGTCCGCGCAATTTCCCTTGCATGTTTGGTTGCCCGATTCCATGGAAGGTCCGACGCCGATTTCTGCGCTGATTCATGCCGCGACGATGGTCACGGCAGGAATATTTATGGTTGCTAGAATGTCACCGTTGTTTGAAATGAGTGATGTTGCATTAAATCTGGTGCTTATTGTTGGTGCGATCACTGCCTTGTTCATGGGATTTCTTGGGATTATTCAAAATGACATAAAGCGGGTGGTTGCGTACTCGACTCTGTCACAGCTCGGCTACATGACGGTGGCCTTAGGAGCTTCTGCGTATTCTGTTGCTGTTTTCCATTTGATGACACATGCTTTCTTTAAGGCCTTGTTGTTCTTGGCTGCTGGGTCCGTTATTATTGGCATGCATCATAATCAGGATATTCGTTGGATGGGCGGTGTCCGAAAGTATATGCCAATTACTTGGTTCACAGCGCTCCTTGGTTCTCTGGCATTGATTGGTACGCCATTGTTCTCCGGCTTTTATTCCAAAGATGCAATTATTTTGGCTGTGCACGGTAGCCAACTGCCCGCTGCTGGTTTTGCATATTTTGCTGTCCTGGCAGGCGTTTTTGTTACTGCGTTTTATTCATTTCGCATGTACTTTCTTGTTTTTCATGGAAACGAGCGGTTTGCGCATCATCCCGACGCTCATCACAGCCATGAAGGCAACTCACATCATGCGTCAGTCCAACCGCATGAGTCACCATGGGTAGTGACCGTTCCTTTGGTGATGTTGGCAGTTCCATCGGTTGTGGTCGGTTATCTGGCGATTGAGCCCTTGCTGTTTGGTGGTTTTTTGCATGATTCAATCACCGTCAACTCGCAGGCCCATCCGGCATTGGCACTTCTTCGGGAAGAGTTTCACGGCCCTGTCGCGATGGCGTTGCACAGTCTTTCGTCGGCGCCATTTTGGCTTGCTGCGTCGGGCGTGCTGTTGTCCTATTACATGTATATGGTGAATCCGGCGTTACCCAAGATCATTCAAGGTTCTGTACAACCTTTGTATAGGTTGTTAGAGCAAAAGTATTACTTGGACTGGTTTAATGAAAATATTCTTGCTGCTGGAACCCGTGCTTTGGGTACAACCCTTTGGAAGGTGGGTGACCAGGCCTTGATCGATGGGTTGGTGGTCAACGGATCTTGGCGCATTGTTGGGTGGTTCTCTGGTGTGGTGCGCAAGGTGCAGACCGGCTATTTATATGATTACGCGTTGACGATGGTTTTGGGTGTGTTCGTCCTGTTGACATATTTTGTCTGGCTCAAGTAGGAGAAAAGAATAATGGGTCTATTGAGCCTGGCAATCTGGACGCCGGTGTTTTTCGGTGTCTTGCTGCTTGTACTTGGTCGGAGCGATCAGGCACATGCGGTACGTTGGATTGCTCTTATTGGTGCGTTGCTTGGGTTCTTGGTTACATTGCCACTGTATTCCCAGTTCGATGTTTCGTCCGGAAAGATGCAGTTTGTGGAACTGTTGCCATGGATAGAGCGTTTTCACATCAATTATCAACTCGGGATTGATGGCATTTCTGTCTGGTTTGTGTTGCTTACGGCTTTTATCACTGTTATCGTGGTTATCGCAGGGTGGGATGTAAAGTCAAACCGGCTGAATCAATATATGGGTGCCTTTCTCATTTTGAGTGGTCTCATGATTGGTGTGTTTTGTGCGATCGATGGCATGCTCTTTTTTGTGTTCTTTGAGGCTACGCTGATTCCCATGTACCTGATTATTGGTGTATGGGGTGGGCCAAATAGAATATATGCAGCGTTCAAGTTCTTCTTGTACACATTGCTCGGTTCTTTGTTGATGCTGGTCGCCTTGATCTATCTGTACAACGTGTCGGCAGGGAGTTTCGATTTGGCTGCTTGGTACCAGATCAAACTGGGTCAAACTGAACAGAGTTTGTTGTTTTTTGCCTTCCTGGCTGCCTTTGCAGTGAAGGTGCCGATGTGGCCTGTGCATACTTGGTTGCCTGACGTTCACGTCGAAGCTCCAACGGGTGGCTCTGCGGTGTTGGCCGCTATCATGTTGAAGCTGGGAGCGTATGGCTTCTTGAGGTTCTCGCTGCCCATCACACCTGATGCGTCGCGTGAGTGGGCTGGTTTGATGATTGGTTTGTCGCTGGCGGCAGTGCTCTATGTCGGCGTGGTGACGTTGGTGCAGAAGGATATGAAGAAACTGGTCGCCTACTCGTCTATTGCGCACATGGGCTTTGTGACCTTGGGTTTTTTCATTTTCAGTGACCTTGGTGTGGCCGGCGGTATTGTCCAGATGATTTCCCACGGGTTTGTCTCGGCCGCGATGTTTCTTGCGATCGGTGTTTTGTATGACCGGGTGCACTCACGGGAAATAGCCAGTTATGGCGGTGTCGTTAACACGATGCCACGTTTTACGGCCTTTGCGCTGCTGTTCTTTATGGCGAATTGCGGGCTTCCTGGAACGGCTGGCTTTGTTGGCGAGTGGATGGTAATTCTTGCGGCGGTTAAGTTTAATTTTTGGGTCGGTATGGCTGCTGCGAGTGCCTTGATTTTTGGCGCGGCATATTCTCTGTGGATGTTTAAAAGGGTGTATTTCGGTCCTGTTGCCAATCAGCAAGTGAAGGAGCTAAACGACATTAATTCGCGAGAGTTTCTGTTTCTTGGATTACTGGCACTTGCTGTGCTCTATCTTGGCCTTTTTCCCAAGCCTTTTACCGATTTAATGGATGTGTCGGTGGCAGAGTTGCTCAAGCACGTAGCCCAGTCGAAGTTGCCCTGAAGTTTGGCGCTTTGACCTCGCATTAGAGAAGAGATTCAAATGATTGACAAACTGAGCCTGATTGCCGTCTATCCGGAGATTTTGCTGTTCGTTATGGGCTGCGTGATTGCCATGTTCGATCTGGGTGTAAAGGACAGTGGGCGTTCGGCCAGTTTCGTCCTGACACTCTTTACTTTGGCCGCGTTGACAGGTTTGCAAGTGAGCTATGCCTTGGCCGGGCAAACAATTTATGGCTTTGGCAACATGGTGGTGAGCGACGTGATGGGAAATTGGTTGAAGGCCTTCGCGTCCCTGGCCGTTTTGGTAACACTCATTTATGGCAGAGCTTACGCCCAGGCGCGTGACATGCTGCGTGGTGGCGAGTTGTTTTTTCTCAGCTTGTTTGCTCTGCTGGGTATGTTTGTGATGATCTCTGGAAACAATTTCCTGGTCTTGTATTTGGGGATTGAACTGTTGACGCTTTCGAGTTATGCCTTGGTTGCATTGCGGCGAGATAACGCGGTTGCGATCGAGGCTGCAATGAAGTACTTTGTTCTCGGTGCCTTGGCCTCTGGTTTTTTGCTTTACGGTATGTCAATGTTGTATGGCGCGACCGGCTCACTTGATTTGCATGAGGTGTTGAAGGTGATTAATTCTGGCCAGATCAAACATCAGGTGTTGGTTTTTGGGCTGGTTTTCATTGTTGCTGGGCTGGCCTTCAAGTTGGGTGTCGTGCCATTTCATATGTGGATTCCTGACGTGTATCAAGGTGCGCCTACGGTGGTGACCTTGCTGATTGGCGGCGCCCCCAAACTCGCCGCTTTTGCGGTGTTTGTTCGCCTGCTTGTTGAAGGGCTTGTTCCGCTGGCTGTTGATTGGCAGCAGATGCTGATGTTTTTGGCCGTGGCTTCGTTGGTAATCGGTAACTTTGCCGCCATTGCCCAAACAAATGTGAAACGTATGCTCGCGTTTTCGACAATTTCGCACATGGGGTTTGTGCTGCTCGGGCTGATGTCGGGTGTGTTTAACGGGCAAACTCAGGCGGCGGGGTCGGCGTACGGATCCTCAATGTTTTACGTCGTGACTTATGTTTTGACGACGTTGGCGAGCTTTGGTGTCATTCTGGTGCTTTCTCGACAAGGGTTTGAAAGCGAAGAGATTTCTGATTTCTCGGGTCTGAATCAGCGCAGTCCGTTTCTCGCTGCTGTGATGGCAATGTGCCTTTTCTCGTTGGCAGGGATCCCACCTTTGATCGGGTTTTATGCCAAATTGGCGGTCTTGCAGGCTTTGCTCGCTTCCGGTGGCAGTGCACATCTGGTGTTGGCGGTTTTTGCCGTGATGATGTCCTTGGTCGGTGCTTTCTTTTACTTGCGTGTGGTCAAGGTGATGTATTTTGATGCGCCACTTTCTGACGAGCGCATTGCTGCGCCTTTGTCTGTGCGCTCAACTCTGGCGATCAACGCGGGCTTGTTGCTGGTGATTGGGTTGTTGCCCGGTGGTTTGATGGCCTTGTGCACGGCAGCGGTCGCACGTATGTTGATCAGTTGATGCGGTCTATTTGTGTGGATTGTCCCGAGCGCATCGTAGTCCAGATATTCTTTGGCATCCATCGATGAGCCATTTATTGGAGTCAAAGGTTTCGGGTTGCGAGTTGTTTCGTGGCAGCTTTTTGAACGCCTATCGGGATACCGTTGCGCTTGCATCTGGTGTCACGAGTACCCGCGAGTATGTTGTCCATCCTGGAGCCGTGATGGCGGTGCCTTTGTTGCTTGATGCGAGTGGCACGTTGCAACTGGTGCTTGAGAGGCAGTTCAGATACCCGGTTGGGCAGGTGATTATCGAGTTTCCGGCCGGAAAGCTGGACCCTGGAGAGACCTCTTTGGACTGTGCAAAGCGTGAGTTGCAAGAGGAAACAGGGTACCGCGCTGATTCTTGGGCATTTGCCTGTACAACTCATCCTGTCGTTGCTTATTCGACCGAGCATATTGATATCTGGTTTGCCCGTGGCTTGGTGTTGGGGGAGCGCCGGTTGGATGATGGTGAAGCGCTAGACGTATTCACGGCAACGCCGGAACAGTTCTTCAGTTGGTGTCGTGCTGGGACTGTGACCGATGCGAAGACACTGGTGGCCGCGCTCTGGTTGCAGAACCTGCTTAGTGGCGTCTGGACGCTGGACTGGAACTCGACGTGAAGCGCGCTTGCCTGGTAGCTTGTTGCTATATTTAGTATAGTGCTTGACGCTCTCAATGTAAGGTCTGCCGGGCTGAAATGAGCAAATGTTGTGATCGTTTTTGACCTCCAATGCAGTTCGGGCCATCTGTTTGAAGGTTGGTTTTCTGATGATGGCGACTTTCAGCACCAAGTCCAAACGGGTTTTTTGTCTTGCCCCGTGTGTTCCGATCGGCAAATCGCAAGGCGTCTCAGTGCACCTCGACTCAATGTGGGCGCCAGGTCTCCAGCGGGCGTGTTGGCTGGCACTGCTGAAGACAGTGGGCCAACAGAGTTGGACCGTCAACGGCTGTGGCTCGAAGTCGCGCGGCATGTTGTTGCCACCACGGCAGACGTAGGGAATCAGTTCAGTGAAG
>JFJP01024032.1_pt1 | contig 22008 bp, 24 predicted proteins | sample 431651 | NCBI WGS metagenome assembly JFJP01 (sample SAMN02602958, study PRJNA72255) | Microbial mat metagenome, whole genome shotgun sequencing project. | biome: fresh water; feature: sink hole; material: water; isolation source: purple microbial (photo- and chemosynthetic) mats found in...
AAACTTTAGGTGTCTTTGTTTGTGGATGGGAATTATAGGAGGATGTTACTTAGAGAGTTCTTAAAGTGTGAGGAGGATTTTAAAGAGTTTATCTGAATTTATACTTCTGTTATCCAACCACCACCAATAAGTTTGTCATTGTTGTAAAATACGGCGGCTTGCCCTACTGCAACACCAAACACACTCTCTTGTAAAGTGACATATGCCTTATCGTTATCAATCCGTACAAAGCAGCCAACCAAACGTGTTCTGTATCTTAACTTTACTGTTGTTTCAAATTCTAGGGAATCAATAAATATATTGAGGTTTTCTAAAACTACACTTGTGCATGCAAGGTCCTCTTTTTTGCCAACTACTATTTGATTCGTTGTTGGGTTTGTACTAAGAACATAGTGTGGATCATGTGCACCATTGACGCTAAATCCTTTTCTTTTTCCAACTGTGTAGTGCATATATCCTTTATGCTTGCCTACTATATTTCCCTCTTTATCTAACACATCGCCAACATTATCTACATCCATATAGTTTCTAAGTAAATCAGTATAATTTGTCTCAACAAAACAAATTTCACTTGATTCGCTCTGACTTGCAAAAGATTCTAGTCCCTCTACCCCCGCTGCCATGTTTTTTATATCACTTTTTTTTCTAGTGCCTAGAGGAAATAATAATCTTGGTAAAATCTCTTTTTCTACATAAAATAAAAAATAACTCTGATCTTTTGTATCGTCATGTGCTGCGTAAAAATATTTTCCATCTGTTTTAATATAGTGACCAGTTGCCAAATAATAAGCGCCTATTGTATCTGCAAATTTTATCATCTCACCAAATTTTAAATTTCTGTTGCATAAAGCACAAGGATTTGGGGTTTTACCCTCAGCATAGGTATCCATAAATGGCTGAAATACTTTTTGATTGAATATTTCTTGTAAATCGAGCACATGCAATTTTATGCCAACAAAGTCAGCTGCTTTTTGTGCACGTGTTTGATGAGTTTCATGATAACCTGGCTTTGAGTGAAGTTTCATATATAAACCTTCAACTTCATACCCCTCTTCCTTAAGTAATAATGCAGAAATAGTTGAATCAACACCTCCACTCATCCCTAGTAAAACTTTTTTATTATTTTTCAATATATTTTGCTGTGAATTCATTTTTTCTTTATATTTGATTAGGATTTTAACTGCGTCAATCTTTCTCTTTTTGTCCCGATAAGAGTTATTTGTATACCAAAATTGCCATCTACAATCACAACTTCGCCTTGTGCAATAACATGGTTATCTACTAAAATTTCTAATGGATCATTTGCCAACTGATTTAATTCTATTACAGAACCGATATCCATATTTAAAACATCTTTAAGCAACATCTTTTTTTTACCAATACGGACCCGAACTGGAAGTTTTACATCCATTATCAAAGAAATATTATTCATCTCCGCATTGTTCAATTGAAAATCATTTGCTCCCTTATTGTCACTCCCTTGAGCACTCCCAAATGATCCATTCTCAGAACTCTTAAGAGGAGGAGGTAAAAATGAATTTTGTAATTTTTCATCCATAATAAACATCAGTAAAGAACTGAGTCCCCCAATAGTAAATTTGTACACATACATTTTACTATACTCTTCCAAAGAGACTTCAGACCCCTCTTCTATCAACTCTATACCCTCAACAGAAAAAAGTAAAGAGGGCATCTTTTTTTGAGAAGAGAGTGCGTTGCCTATAGCGCCAAAAATATTTGAAATAATCTCTTTTGTAGCATCCAAATCATCATCATTGATTTCTTCTCTGCCACTTGCTTCTTCGCCCATCATCATGTCCGCTAAAGAACTTGATAAAATTGGGGGTAATGCTACCATGGCTTTTGCTTCAACACTCCCAGAAACTTTCAATTTAACTAGCACAATAGGAGGAATAATATTTGAAATAATGCTTAAAGTCTGGTCTTCTTTAAGTTCAAGCAAAGGAGCTTGACCAATCAATGCCTCAAGAGTCCCAATTGTTTCATTTTCAAATAATTTTATAAATTCATTCATTCAATTACTCCTCTTCTGTATATTCATTTTCATTATTGATGATATCTTTAACGCCAGATATTTTATCATGACGCAATTGTTCAAAATTCTCTAACGCACGTTTGACTGCATCTTTTTCGGTTTCTACTATTTGTGTGATTAAAATAGATTTTCTAAATCTTCTCAAACCCATTTCCCCACTAAATCTCTCTTTTCCATCAACACTGACTGTTACAATATCATTTGCAGGGCTAGATAATCTTAAAATATCTCCCACTTTTAGCTCTAAAACATCTCCAAGAGTCAACTCTGCTCCACCCAAATTTGCTTCAACATTTACTTTAGCACCGCCAAGCAAAACTTGTAGTTCAGTATTTCTGCTTTTTTTCGAACTTGTTTCATTGAGCATTAAATCCCGACTGGCTAGTTTTGGCAAAACAGGCTCCAGAGAAATAACAGGATAGCAAATATTCATCATACCAGAGCTGTGTCCTATAATTATCTCCATGACAACCATAACAACAATCTCATTTTGTGCAACTATCTGAATAACATTTGGGCTTGACTCCTTAGATTCTACAGTTGGATAAACATCCATAACAGGTCCCCAAGCCTCTTTAAGCGTGCTCATCATGACTCTTAAAATGGTCTCAAAAAGACTCAATTCAATATCTGAAAATTCTCTATTTGCATCAAAAGGCTCACCTTTTCCACCAAGAAGACGATCAAGCATAGGAAATGCGATAGAAGGATTTATCTCAATGATTCCACTCCCCTCAAGTGGTTTTATAGAAAAAACATTAAAGCTCGTAGGGTTTGGAAGAGACATTAAAAATTCACCATATGTCATCTGATCTACTGAGTGAAACTGTATCTCTACGATAGAGCGCATAATAGAAGATATTTGGGAAGCAAGAGATCTTGCCATCTTGTCATGAACACCTCTAAAAGCACGAAGCTGCTCTTTTGATACCCTGTTTGGCCTTTTAAAATCATAAAGCGTTACTTGTCTTTGGGGAAGGAGATTGTCTTCTCCCCCATCAAGAACGTCATCTCCTTCATCCTCCACAACATCTAAAAGCGCATCTATCTCCTCTTGTGAAAGTATATCTGCCATAGTTATGCTCCTACACTTTCTTTGATTCGAGAGATTACCGATTTGTGAATTTGTGAAATTCTAGATTCTGTAATATTAAGCACTTCACTTATCTCTTTGAGATTCAACTCTTCAAAATAATACAATTGGATAATTAATTGCTCTCTTTCATTATATGAACCTAGAATATTTTTGATAATTTCAATCAATTCTTCCTTTTCAATTTGTGCCAAGGCTGCACCTTCATCGCCTACATGCAACTGGTCTTGAAGTGGCATTACTGAAAATATCGAAGAAGCAATCCGTGCCTCATGAACTTTATCAATTGGCTCTTGAAGAATAATGGATAGCTCCTCATCCGAGGGCTCTTCATTATTGAGAACCATAAATTCTTCTACAGCATAGTCAATAGCTTTAATAAGTTTTCTACTTGCACGGCTGAGAATATCTAAACTTCTCAAATAATCAAGCATAGCTCCATAAACTCTTTTTTTTGCATATCCCCAAAAAGAGTCATTGAGTTTTTCATCGTATTTTCTTGCCAGTTTAATAAGCTCTTCTGTCCCAATAGCAGAGAGATCTAGAAAGTCTATGGAGCTCGGCAATCTCTCTTTGAGCCTAAATGCCATAGCTTTTACTGCAGGTAAATACTGTATAGCTAACTCATCTTCTTTGTGTTTCAAATCATTTAAATAGATATTTGAACCCATTATTTATCCCTAATCGCATCTGTAACATTGACATTCACAGCTGCTTCAGTAACTCTATAAACAGAGTCAATCAATTTTTCTCTTTTATTTATCTCTTTTACAAACATATCAAGCTCTTTTTCATGGGTGTCTTTGGGAAAATAGTACGTTTTTGCAACCATTGTTTTATAATAAAAAGCTATTATGACATGAGAAAAGAGATAAAAAAATCCTGTAATTAAAAAAGTATATAAAAGTAAGCCCTCTGCGTTGAAAGATTTTAGTATACCAAAAATAATCCCTACAAAAAAACCTTGAACTGTAAAAAAATATACAAAATTTTCACCAAGCATTCATTAACCTCAAAATATACTTAAGACTCAAATCATAGAGAACATTCATAAAGTGAGTTAAAAATGCTCTATGAGACGCTTAAAGAGTCCTGACAAACCACTTTCTTTTGAAGTAACTAGCACATTACGTTCCAATTTGGCAACGATATTATTGGCAATCGAAACAATATCTTTGTGCGGTTGAGAATTTGGATGTGTTACACAAAAAAGTGCTCTTTGCTTGACAGAAGAGGAGACTTTAATATCAGAATTGATTTTACCAATCAAGTTTAATTCCAAATGTCCACCAATATTTGTCTGTGCTACTTTTTGAATTTTTCCAAAAACTGCTTGTGCCTCTTTTTCACTCTTAACTTGATTGAGCAAAAGGCTAATATCATGACGAATTACGGCTATCGTTTTTATGGTTGCATATGCATCTGTAATAGCTGCAGGATCTGGAACTGTTACAACAATAACATCATCAGCCGCATTTAAAAACATTTGTATGTGCTCGCCAATTCCCGCACCCGTATCTATTATCATGACATCAAGTTTATCAAGAACTTCGGCTTCTTGCATAAAACGATCAAAGAGTGCCATATTTGAAAATTTGAGTATCTCATCGCCACTTTCACCAGGAATCAAAATAAGATTTCTAGTGATAGGAATCAAAATATCAGATACAGTTGCCTCCCCTTTGAGAACATGTAAAATATTTTTCTTGATTTTTACATTGAACATGACATCTAAATTTGCAAGTCCTATATCAGCATCAAAGATTCCAACGTTCAACCCGCTTTGTGACAAAACATAAGCTAAGTTGGAACTTATCGTACTTTTGCCAACTCCCCCTTTTCCACTAGTGATAGCAACAAATCTTGTTTTTTTAGACCTTTTTGGTGCGTTTGAAGCGACTAACTCTTCAAGCATCTTTGCTTGATGACCTATCATATTTTGCTCCGATTAAAACCATGTAATAAACATTCAACTAAAAAATCACTGCTTGCACATACTAAATCTTCAGGGACCTCTTGCCCTACAGAAAAATAACTAATAGGTTTTTTAGTCTCATACGCCAAAGAAAATATATTTCCAAATCCCCTTGTCTCATCGAGTTTTGTAAACATAATCGTATCTACATTTAAGCTATCAAAATTATCATACGTTATTTTTAAATCTTCATATTTTATAGAGCTTGGCATGACTAAAACAACATCGACACTGAGCTCTGTATCATTTGCCTCTAGACATTCATAAATTTTCTCTATTTTTCCTTTATCGTAAGGACTTGAGCCCATAGTGTCAATAAGAATATAGTCACAATACCGCAAAGAGTTAAGTGCACTTGCAAACTCTGGAGGGTCAACAACTGTCTCAATACCAAGCTTCATCATCCTCGCATACTGCATAAGCTGCTCCACCGCACCTATTCGATACGTATCCAAAACAACAAGTCCAACTTTATATTTTTTTTGTAACAAAAAAGAGTACCTTGCGGCTAGTTTTGCAATGGAAGTAGTTTTGCCCACACCAGTAGGTCCAACTAGCATTATGACTTTTTTATTCCCTGCAGAGGGGGTTGTCTCCAATCGAATAGGGACCATTTTTCTCAAAAGTGTCTGAAAATATCTCTTAACTGTCGCTGAATTTTCTTTCATTTTAAAAGGCATATGTTCAAGTGTCATCTGCATGATGGCATCAAGATGCTCTTTATTCATCCCACTTTGAGAAGCCAAACGGTATATTTCCGCAAATTCAGGGGGGATAGAATTTTCTAAATCAGGAGCTTTTTCATTCCAAAACATATTTTGGATAATTTTGACTTTATCACCGAGTTTTGCTATTTCAGATTTAATCTCTTTGAGTTCTTTTGGCTCATAAACATTTGGGGTAGCCCTCGCATTTGAGTACTCATATGAGGGATCTGTTACATCTGCGATTTTAGCAATCTGCTTCGCGGCATTTGAGATATCAAATAAAACCTCTTGGCTCTCTTGAACAATAGGTTTTTGTTTATGTAAAGGTTTTGTAACATTTGTATAGGTGTTATGTTTTGTTGGTGTATCTTTTATATCTTCCTCAACACCGATAACAATTTCATACAAAGGTTGGCGTCCGAGCGATTTTTTTTGTATCTCTCTTGTCTCAATGAGCATCCCCTCATCGCCTATGGCAAGTTTTGCTTTTTTTAATGCTTCTGAGGGGGTTTTCCCTGTAAAGGTGAGTATTTTCATATTTTTAAGCTCCCAAGGGGGAGTAAGACACTTTGTCTCTCATGCCACTTTGGATGTGGAATCACAAGCTTTTGGCTCTTAATCACTCTGTCTTGAAAAAAAATTATATCCAAATCTAAAGTCCTTGGTGCATTTGCAAAACTTCTATGTCTTGCATATTTTTTCTCTAATCTCATCAAATAATCCAAAAACAACCTCGGCTGCATACTCACCTGAAGAACAACAATTGCATTAAAAAAATCCTTTTGATCTACAAAACCAAAAGGAGGATTTTTTAAAATCAGCGAAGTTTGCAAAACTTCAACTCTCACATCTTTCTTTAAAGAGACAAAAAGGTGCTCAAATCTTCTAAGTACATCTCCTAAATTTCCACCAATACCAACCGTTGCCTCATATCTGTGTGAACTCCTTTTGAGAGTTTTATACCCAAAATGAATCCCTTTGAAAGTTGTTAAACTTTTACCGAGCTCACGCTTGAGGTACATTGGCAATTATTATGCTTGAATAGTTTGTTGGCGAGCGTTTTGGGCAGATTGAATCGCTTGCAACTCTTGCATGATTTGTAACATTCCAACCATCGCCAAATGGTAACCAAAAGGACCAAAACCAACCACTGAAGATGTACAAACAGGAGCTATCATATTTATTTTTCTAAAATCTTCGCGACGATAAATATTGCTGATATGAACTTCAATCGTAGGGATACTTACCGCAGAAATGGCATCGCGAATTGCAATAGACGTATGTGTGTAGGCTGCAGCATTTATGATAATGCCTTGAGCATCTCCATAACACTCTTGAATCTTATCGATAATCTCACCCTCAAGATTGCTTTGAAAAAATTCAATTTCTATATTGTTTTGTGTTGCAAAATCTTTCATTTGAGAATGAATCTGTTCAAGCTTCATCCCTCCATAAATCTGTTGCTCACGAACTCCTAGCATGTTTAAATTTGGACCTTGAATGACTACTATTTTCATAAATTGCCTTTTTTAGATGTTATACTTCTCTCATAACTCAAAACACACACAACCAACTCTACAAAAATTGCCACTTAGTTTTGGGTCATGAAAGAAGTTTTTTTAATTAATATTTTGAGGGCTGATTTTATCCTAAATATTATTAAAAAAAGTTTTTAACCTACTCTGCTTAAAAACAGGTTACTTGATTGTAACTGAGCAAAAAAAATACAGAGCAAGGAATAAAAAACTGTATAATCTCTCTCTAAATTTTTCACAAAGTTGTCCTATGAATATCCTCTCTGCAAATTATATACTCACGCCTCATGAACTGCTAGAAAATCTCTCTGTTGCTTTTGACAAAACAATCGTAAAAATTGCCCCAATAGAGGAGCTACTGCTAGAGTTTCCAGATGCCAATGTTACTACGCTTAAAGAAAATTCGCTTCTTATGCCAGGTCTTATAAATGCACATGTTCATCTCGAATTCAGTGCCAATAAAACAGCCCTAAGCTATGGAGATTTTATGAACTGGCTCTATAGTGTCATAGAAAATCGCGAATCACTCATGAACGATTGTGATACTGAGTGTATAAAAAAAGCGATTGATGCAATGTTAGAGAGCGGTATCACAACCTTTGGTGCCATCAGCTCTCATGGCCTAGATTTAGAAGCCTGTGAAAACGCACCCCAAAATGTTCTTTTTTTCAATGAGCTTATCGGCTCGCAAGCGACAATGGCAGATGCTCTTTTTGGTGATTTTCTCTCTCGCTTAGATGCTTCAAAAAGTATCAAACGAGAGGGGTTTCATACAGGAATTGCCATACACTCGCCCTACTCGGTTCATCCTGTCTTAGTTAAAAAAGCGCTTGGTATTGCCAAAAATGAAAACTTAAAACTTACTGCCCATTTTATGGAGAGTCAAGCAGAGAGGGATTGGCTTGACACAAGCGAGGGAGATTTTAAAGAATTTTTTGAAACCTTGCTCAAACAAAAATCTTCAGTGAGTGGCTCGGCTGAATTTTTAGAATATTTCAATGGATTTCAAACACTTTTTACCCATGTCACAAAAGCAAATGAGAGCGAGTTTGAAACATTAGCTTCAAATAAGCACACGGTTATTCACTGCCCTATTTCAAACCGTCTTTTGGGAAATGGGACGCTTCCTCTTCAAACCTTAAATGAGAAAAATATTCCGTGGATAGTGGCAACTGATGGGCTAAGTTCAAACTATAAACTTGACCTTTTTGAAGAGATGAAAATAGCCCTCTTTATGCACAGCAATACTCCTCTTTTGGAACTTGCAACAGCACTCATAAAAGGAGTCACTATTCATGCTGCCCATGCGCTAGGACTTAACACTGGAGAGATAGCCAGTGGGAGGAATGCTGACATGATAGTCCTAGATTTGGACGCTAAACCCAACGATGAATTGGCTATTCATTTAATACTTAAGAGATATAATGTCTCCAAAATTTACATCAACGGCGTTTTAAAAAAAGGATAATCCATGGAATTTATAAAAAAAATCTTCTCGCCTGTCACAGCAACCCTCGATTATATTCAAAATCATTTTAAGGCGATGATTTTTGTCCTTATTGTGGTTTTAATTTTTCTCCCCTCAAGTAAAGAAAATTTAACGCCAAACAATCTGCAACAAATCGAACTTGTAGGTCCCCTTATGGAAGTTTCAGAAGTTCTTGAGCAGATTGAAAGTGCAACACAAAACGAACAAATCAAAGGCGTGCTTATCAATGTTGACTCACCTGGTGGAGCTGTAGCACCCTCTATCGAGATAGCATATGCCATCAAAAGGCTCAAAAGTATCAAGCCTGTGATTGTTTATGCAAAGGGGACGATTGCAAGTGGAAGTTACTATGCAAGCATCTGGGCAAATGAGATTATAGCCAATCCAGGCTCTATGGTTGGAAGTATCGGAGTGGTGATGCAAGGGGCAGATTTAAGTGAGCTCATGGACACTATTGGAATCAAGTCTCAAAGTGTTCAAGCCGGCAAGTACAAAAAAATCGGGACTCCCGATAGACCTTGGGAGAGTTACGAAATTGATGAATTAAATAAAGTCATCCAAGGGACTTATGATATGTTTACACGAGATGTAGCAAGCGCACGAGGTCTTGATATTAACCAACGAGACAACTATGCAAACGCCCACATTTTTACCGCCCAGCAAGCTCAAGAAGTTGGTTTGATTGACTCGATTGGAGTGGCATACGAGGCAAAAGAAAAACTAATTGCCTTAAGTGGTGTAACAAATCCGATTTGGAATGAAGAGGATGAATTTGATAAATTTATAAGAAAAATCTCAGCAAATGCAGCAGTGAACTTACACACCTATTTTCCCTCTATGGTTTTAAAATAGATTTAGAAGGCTACACACTAAAACGAATACGTCCGTTTTAGTGGCTGTTACACATCTCCCTACAACTCTCTTGCTATAAAAAACTAAACTTCTTCCACTCGGACAACGCTATTTAAATTTTCAAATATTCTCTTAACTCTCTCTTGCCAAAGAACGCCAAATTCTTTTATCTCATTGGGAGAAGCTGCGGCTTCTTTCATTTTATTCATAATTATTTGCATATCAGGATTTGGCAAAACAGCAGATGGATTGTACGTAACATTGACAACTTTACCATTATCCACTCTTATAAATCTTGCAGATGCGTTTATGTTTTCATGAAAAGCCATAAGAGAGTGGCGAGCAAATTTTCCTTGCAAACCTTTAAAACCACTCTTGTCTGTTGCGCCCGTTATGTGTGAGATGACATTTCCTATAACGCCTGCAACTCCCTCTTCTTGAGACTCTTTAAAAGCAACTTTTATCCCTCCACGCACTGCTCTCTCATTTGGATAGAGCGCTTTTAACGCCATAAGTGTCATGATATAAGCCCCTGCAACTGTTGGACAACTATGACCTGCTGCTTTTACAACATCTAAATAACTCAAAGTGTATTCCCCGTTTTCAAAGGTGCCCAAAGCACTTGAGAGAGGGTCTTGCACTTTGATTACTTCTATCGTGCTAAAAAAATCTGGATGCTTCATGAAATTCCTAATATATTTTTTTATCCATCACTTTTGCGGTTATGCACATCTGTGTATCTTGAACCTCAAATAAATCATCTTTATTAAGAGATGCCAAATCAATAACTTTTGCATTTTGAGAAATTTGTGCAAAACCGCTTTTTATTTTAAATTTTGGATTGTTCGATTCTAACATATTTTTGAGTTGTAAAAATTGATTTTGCTTAAGACTCAAAGTTGCATTCATAGCTTGGGGGAACTGCATTTTACTATACTCTAAATCTTTCATAAAATTTTGAATTTTAAAAGCTACATGCTGCAATAATAAAGCTCTTAGCTGTTCTATCTCTTGTTTTTTTTGAGTAAATTTTTTCTCTAAAGAGTGCTGTGCATACGATGCCGCTAAGTGTTGGAGTTCTTGTTTTTTTACAAAGATTTTGTGCGCTATTACATTTGAGAGTTGGCTTTGCAAAGAGTCTAAATACTGATAGAGCTCATGCGTATCAGGCAAAATTATCTCCATAGCCGCACTTGGTGTTGGCGCTCGAGAGTCTGCTACAAAATCACTTATCACCCAATCTATTTCGTGTCCTACAGCCGAGACCACGGGAGTTTTTGCATGAAAAATTGCATCTGCTAGAACCTCTTCATTAAATGCCCATAAATCTTCTATACTTCCCCCACCCCGCCCTAGGACAATCACGTCATACCCTTTAGTGTCGCTGAGGACAAGAGCATTTGCAATTGCTGCTGCCGCACTCTCTCCTTGAACTAAAACATCATATATATCGATTTCTAAAAATCTGTACCTCGAATTTGCCACCCGCAACATGTCTTGTAAAGCCGCCGAAGTAGCCGAGGTTATAAGAGCTACTCGTGTGGGAAATTTTGGCAGCGGTTTTTTTCTTATCGAGTCAAAATAACCCTGCGAGGAGAGTTTTTGCTTGAGCTGTTCATACGCCAAAGCCAAGGCTCCATGACCTGCAGGCTCGATAGAAAAACAGTTTATTTGGTACTCACCACGAGGTTTGTAAAGAGTTATAGCACCGTCTAAAATGACTTTAAGCCCCTCTTTAAGTTGAAACTTTAATTTTGAAGCGTTGCCTTTGAACATGACGGCTTTAATGGTAGCATCTGCATCTTTGAGAGTAAAATAAATATGTCCGCTATTATGAAAAGTAATGCGAGAGAGTTCTCCCTCGACAAAAACGTGGGAAAAACTTGTCTCTAAAAGAGTTTTAATCTGCTCATTAAGTGCTGAAACACTAAGTGTGTGCAACGAATGGAGCCTAAATTTTTTGTGCTATAAGAAGCGTTGATATATCCATGGAAAAACTTTTTGTATAAAGCATCTCAAATCCTGCGGCTTGGAGCTCTTTTTGCAAATTTTGAACGGTTGAAAAATCTTCAATAGAATTTGGCAAATACTCATACGCTTCTAGGTTTTTTGAGATATATCCACCAATTTTAGGGAGCACTTTATTCATATAAAAATTTCTAATTTTGCCTACAAGTGAAGGATTTTCATTTTTCATAAACTCTAAAATCACGACAAGACCGTTTTGTTTGAGCACTCTATTAAATTCACGCAAAGCCTCTTGGCGTTCTACAACATTTCTAATTCCATAGGTAATACTTATAATATCCGAACTTGCATCAGCAAGAGGAATTTGTGTAGCTTTTGAAATATAGTACGCAAACTTAGGAAATTTAATCCGTGCAACATCAAGCATGCCTACAGAAGGATCTACTCCTACTATTTTACCAATAGCGATGCCAGACTTTTGGGCACGGCTTCTCCAAAACTCCATCATGTCACCTGTCCCACAAGCAACATCAACAATGGTGTCAATGGAGTCTTTCGCATAAAATTTATAAGCTAAATCGCAAGCTTTTCTTCTCCAACTTTTATCAACACCCATACTCATGATACGATTTGCCGTGTCATACGTCGGCGCAATATTGTTAAACATTGAAACTATTTTTTCTTGTTTTTGCTCTTTTTGCTTACTTTGAGTGCTCATAGTCTTCATCCTTTTTCATCCATATCATTATATCTTCATCAACTTGGAGTACATTTAAAATGTTCAACTTCTCATCTCCAAACGTAAACATATCTCGACCCCCAAACGTGGGCACGAGGTAACATAAATAATAATCAACAATATCGCGTGTCAGCTCAAACATTTTTGAGCTCCCCTCAATCATAATATTTTTATACTCTTTACACCCTTCTAAACTCTCTGAAATCATCACTTTTCTGTTTGCAACACTAAAAAGAGGAATGGTTCTGTCAAAATCTTTCTCTCGTGAGAGTATCAAAATATCGGGCGCTTTTGCATTGACAAGCCTTGCATCGAGGGTCGGTCTATCTGTTCGCACCGTATTTCCTCCGATAACAAGCAAGTCACACACAGCTCGCATGGCATGAACATTTTTACGTGAAGCAAATGAACTAATTATGCCGCCATCTATTGTACCATTGAGCCTTTGTGCCCATTTGAAAAAAACAAAATTTCTCTCTCTCCACTTGATAAAAGGTTGGATAAGCGCTTCACACTCTTCTCTTAAAATACCCATCTCAACTTCAATGCCACAAGAGACGAGTCTTTTTGCTCCATTTGCCGCCTCTTCATTCAAATCACGCGAGCCGATATAAACTTTTTTTATCCCAAGCTGAGCGATTAAAGAGGCACAAGAAGGAGTTTTACCTTCATGTGCACATGGTTCAAGGGTTGTAAAAAGTACAGTATCTTTAAAAATGTTTTTATGATTTTCTAAAAGAAAGGTGTGAATATCCGAAGATGCAGTTAAATGTAAAATAGTTTCGTTTTTTGTAAGCTTGAAGTAAGCACTCTGAAGTGCTAGAACCTCAGCATGGGGATTTCCAGCTTTTTGATGTGCCGCGAGAGCGAGCAGTTCAAAGTTTGCTCCAACTAGGGTGCAACCAACGGCAGGATTTGGATAGGTTAACCCTTGGTATTTCCAAGCCTCTTTAAGGGCAAGGCTCATAAAAAAGTTAGAATTTATCTCCATTAGGACTTGTTTGCATTACCATTCAAAGTAAGTTTTAGCTTTATGGATTTCTCCAAATTCCAAAACAAGTTCTGCACCGTCTGCATCAAGAAAAATTTTAGAGCCTTCCACTTTTGTTAGAACACCTTTGTATTTTTCTTTATTGTTTGTAAGGATAGATATTTTTTCCCCAAGCGATTTTGAAAATTGCCCTATATTAGTAATTTTTCTCTCTATACCAGCACTTCCCACTTCAAGTCTATAGTCACCTGAAACAGGAGGCGTCACATCAAGTAAAGGAGAGATGAGATGTGTGAGTGCGACACACTCATCCATACTTACTCCCTTTTTTTTCCCGTCTACGATTTGGCTTGAGAGAACACTGATACGGTAAATCGTCTCATCATTATCATTGACAATGGCTATATCGTAAAGGTCCAAACCAACAGATTGTACAAGTGAATTTATATCGCTTTGCAATGACATTATTTTTCCTCTTTTTCTTTGGCGATTTTTTTAAATAACTCTTCTATCGTTTGCGTTTTTTCAAACTGCTCATCAAACTCAAAGGTAAATCTTGGGCAACGATACCAGCCTTGATCTTTAAGGCAATAGGTCTCAATAATAGGACGAGCATTTTTTAGTAATTTTAAATAGATATTTTTTTCTTCGCTACTTAAGCCAGTCGGACTCAAAAAAACTTTTGCATCACTTTTGCCACGAGAGCATTGAACATCAATAACATCTATCTCATGAAGTCTTTTATCATTTAAAGAGCCTAAAGCTTGAGGAATTAACTGAGCGAGAATTGATTCAGTTCTCTTTACTTTTATTTGAGCTTCGTTCACAGCGAGACTTTTTGCTCAACTTTTTTGAATGTCTCAATGACATCGCCAACAATGACATCGCTGTAACCTTTGATAATGACACCGCACTCGTATCCATATCCAACTTCTTCGACATCATCTTTGAAGCGTTTAAGTGAAGTAAGATCACCCTCAAAAGCGACAACTCCCTCACGAATAACGCGAACAAGTCCTCCGCGAACAAGTTTTCCATCGACAACAACACATCCCGCAACTGCACCTTTAGGAGATTTAAATACATTTCTAACTTCCGCTTGGCCTGTATTTTCCTCTGTAAATTTCGGTGTCATCATGCCTGTGAGCATTCCTGTCATATCATCAAGAAGTTGGTAAATAATAGAATAGGTTCTGATATCTACACCTTTTTGTTTTGCTAAAGCTTTTACACTGCCAGTTGGACGAACATTAAAGCCAAGTAAAACACAGTTATCACTATTTGCAACTAAATCAACATCATTTTCAGTAATTCCACCAACACCAGAAGAGATAACATTTATCTTCACTTCAGCATTTCTTAGTTCACCTAAAGCACTTTTAATAGCCTCAAGTGACCCATGAACATCGGTTTTAAGGACAACTTTGAGTGATTTGAGATTGCCCTCAGCTATCATAGACGCCATATCTTCTAAAGTCGATTTTGTACTGCGTGAGAGCTCTCTGTGTCTGTCATACTCATGACGCTTGAGTGCGTACTCTCGAGCCTCTTTTTCATGACTCATCGCCATCATGATTTCACCTGAAGATGGAACTTCATTGAGTCCCACAACAACTGCCGTATGGCTTGGAAGTAGAAATTTTATTTGTTGATTGTGCTCATCTATAAGAGCTTTTACACGTCCATAAGCACTTCCACACACAACATAATCACCCACCTTAAGCGTACCGTTTTGAACAATAACCGTTGCAACAGGACCTCGCCCTTTCTCAATGGAAGACTCAACTACAGCAGCTTTTGCCATAGCATTGACGTTTGCTTTAAGTTCAAGCACGTCCGCAGTAAGGAGAATATTTTCAAGCAAGTCGTCAATTCCCATACCGCTTTTTGCAGAAACAGGGATAAACTCTATATCTCCGCCCCAATCGACTGGATTCATCCCTTTTTCAGCCATTTGACCTTTTACCATATCAGGATTCGCTGTCTCTTTATCCATTTTATTCAGAGCGACAATAACAGGAACGCCTGACTCTTTTGCAAGTTTGATAACCTCAAGCGTTTGTGGCTTAACACCATCATCCGCTGCTACAACGATGATGATAATATCTGTAATATCAGTTCCACGCTGTCTCATGGATGAAAAAGCCGCATGTCCTGGAGTATCCAAGAAAGTAATCGCTTTACCATTTTGCTCAATCGTGTATGCACCGATATGCTGTGTAATACCTCCAGCTTCACCTTGTGTTACTTTAGCTTTTCTGATGGCATCTAAAAGTGATGTTTTTCCGTGGTCAACGTGTCCCATAATTGTTATAACAGGAGGTCTCTCAGTCGCATTTGCATCCATCTCTTCTTCTAAATCGTCTTCATAATTAAACGCATCTTTTGGATCTACGATTGTTACTTCAACATTGAAAGTCTCAGACAAAATTTCTATCTCATCTTTGCCTAAAAAGTCATTTTTTGTCATCATGAGACCTAAATCAAAGAGAACTTTTATAATATCAGAAATTGGTCTATTAAGCGCCTCTGCAAACTCATACACACGGATATCTTCAGGGATTTCAACATGTGTGATAATTACATCTTCTTGCTTATCTTTGGTATATTTTTTTCTTACATCTTTACTAACTTTTCTAGCACGTGGTGCAGATTTTTTGTTAGCATTTCTGCCGACAGGTTTTGGAGGTTTTGGTTTTTTAACCTCTTCATCTACAAACTTTGCTCTCTCGGTTGCATTCAAATCAAGAAGTACAATTTGATCATCTAAATCCATAGACACATCGCTCAAAGAACCACCAAATATATCTATTTTAGTCCCTTGTTCTTGTTTTTTTGCACTCCCTGAATTTTGTTTTGCTTTTTTCTTTTGCGCTAACTCTTCTAAAACTTCTGCACTCATTTTTCCATAAGAAGAGACTGCTGTTTGCTTCTCTGGCACATCATAAACAGACTGAACTTTATCTTTTGTTTGAACTTCAATCTCTTCATGAGGCTTTTTCTTTTTAACAATTTTAAGACCCGATTTTTTAATCTCTTGAGTAATTGGTTGAAAAGTTTTTGCCTCTAACGCATCATCTTTGACTATTGGTGTCTCATTTTGAGTATTTATCTCAGAAGTAACCGCTATTAATGAAGGCTGAGGCTCATTATTGAGTTCTTGTTCAAGTATAGTTTTTTCAGAAACTATCTTTTTTGGAATCTCAAAAGGAGGCGTTTCATTATTTTGTACAGATGAAGCTTTTTGAGTCGGTTCTTGTATTGACGTCTCACCGTTCATGATAAAGTTCATTAAATTATCAGCTTCTTGCATGGTAACTGAGCTTTGAGCTGATTTAATTTCTATCCCTATTTCTGAAGCTTTTTTAATAACGTCTTTGGAAGTTATCCCTAACTCTTTTGCTATCTCTTGTACTCTAACTTTATCTATCATCAGTGATGATCTCCTTTAGTCTAATCGTGAATTTCTCTTTATCGCCATTTCGGCACTCTCTCATGAGTGCTTTTAAAACTTTTTTCTCGTCAAAAAGACAATTTTTACATAAGTAAAAACTTCTTCCACTTCCACTGTAAAGCAACAAAGAACCATCAACACATTGAAGTCTCTCAAAGGTAGCTTGAGGATATCTCTCTTTGCATGAAATACACATTCTAGTGGGGAGATGAAATTTTTTCGCCATTATATCTAAAACTTGCCTTATTTAATAGAGCTTATCGCTCTATTATGAGTCCATCATTGTCGAAGTCTAAAATCTTTACTACAAATTCTGGAAACTTCAGTGTAAACTTACTTGCCATCGCAGCAGCATCTTCATCATATGCCATGCTAAAAAATGTTGAACCGCTTCCAGAGAGAGTGCTCATAAGTGCTCCACTTTCATAGGCAACTTTTTGAACATTAAAAAGTTCAGGAAGTGCTTTCATTCTCGCTTTTTGGTGAAATCTATCTCCAGTTGAAAGTTTGAGCATCTCCCAATCTTCATTATAAAAAGATGCCACCGTCAAAGCCGCGTGGGACAAATTATAAACAGCATTTTCTTTAGAATAGGATTTAGGTAACAAAGTTCTGGCTTTAGAGGTATTTATTGGTTTATTTGGGATGACTACAACAGCTTTTAGATAATTTGGCATATGCTTTTTGTGAGAAAAAACTTTATTTTTCTCCACAGTCGCAACATTAAAGCCACCCATAACTGCAGGAGTTATGTTATCAGGATGTGATTCATATACGAGAGCATGATTTAGAATTCTTCTCTTGGAGACTTTGATTCCTGCGGCTTCATGTGCACTCGCAATGGCACTCACTATCACAGCTGATGAACTTCCAAGACCTCTTGACATAGGAATTTGGTTATAAAATGTAAATTTGAACGTTTGTTTGCTTTCAGTCAAGCGAGTATAATGGTCATTAAAAATACTTACAAAAAGGTTGTTTCCTTTAAGTTTAGGATTATTTTCCCCTTCACCTTTGATACTGACACTAAAAAATTTCGATGGATGAAATTCAACTTTATTACGCATATCTACCGCTAAACCAAGTGCGTCAAACCCTGGTCCAAGATTTGCACTTGTTGCTGGAACACTAACTATCATTCTGATTGAACCCTTTTTTAAACCGCGCCTATGCTATAAAGCGGTGTTGCTATTTTACTAAACTCATGAGGGTCGAGGACGTCCAAGAGAGCAAATTCCATCTGTGGCACACTCTCTAACTTTTGAGTTTTAATTTCTGATGAAACTTTAACAAAATATAGCTTTCCAATCGCTTTTATTGGTTGATTATTATTAAAATAGAATGCATCTGTTGCAAAAAGTGGTATATTTTTCAAAATACTTATAGATTTTAAAAAAATATACGCTATTTTTATCGCCATAAAACTTCCTGGACCGTTTGCATAAAAAAGATTTTGAACATGATATTTTTCAAAAATCGACTCAAAAAGCAACGGTAAAATATCAGAACTTCTCTGGTTACTTTGCAATGTTTCAATCAATTTTTTATCTTCATAAATCCCTATTTGAATCGGGCTAGACAAAGCAACAAGGAGAACATCGACCGACTTAAGCATACGCTTTTTCAAGTTCCCTTGTCTTTTCACCTACAAGTTCAATCACTTCAAAATTTTGAGGATCTTTTAAAAGTGCTAATGTAAGTTTATGGTTTAAATCATGACTCCCTGCGAGTGCTTCATAATTGCCTATAAAGTTCATCCCTATTAAAGACATATCCCCAATAGCATCAAGAATTTTGTGTCGTACAAATTCATCAGGATACCTAAGCCCCTCAGGATTTAAAATCTTTTTATCATCCAAAACTATAGCGTTTTCTAAAGAGCCTCCAAGTGCCAAACCTTTAGAGCGAAGATACTGAACTTCATGTAAAAAACCAAAAGTTCTTGCTCTTGCTATCTCATTTTTATAACTCTCTTTTGTAAATTCTAAGACATACTCTTGCGTGTTAATAACTGGATGCGGAAATTTAATAGTAAAATCGTACTTCAGATCAGGAGAAGGGGAGAGTTTTACATATTTATCTCCCTCTTGAACAATGACCTCTTTTTTTATTCTCATGATTCTTTTTGGCTTGTCTTGTTGGACTATCCCTGCTTCATCTAAAAGCATACAAAAACTCGCACTGCTTCCATCCATAACAGGCACTTCATCAGCGCTCACAATAATCCTAAGATTGTCGATGCCATATGCATAAACTGCCGAGAGCATATGTTCAATCGTAGAGATAACATGCCCATCTTTGCCGATGACTGTCGCCATCTTCGTGTCAACTACATTGCCTGGAATTAAAGGGATAGAGACATCTACATCACTGCGGTAAAACACCAATCCACTGTTAGACTCAAGAGGTTCAAGCCTTAACCTTACGGGAGAACCTTTATGAAGACCAATTCCCACCAATTCAACAGGTTTTTTTATAGTTGTTTGAAACATCGTATTCCTTTAATTTCGGTCTATGACTTCTTTTGAACTTTTAATAACATCAGTAACATTTAATTGAATCCATTGCTCATCCATCCACTCTTCGGGACGCACTTCAACCCCTTGAACTAAAACACCAAAATGGAGGTGATCACCCATAGCATACCCACTTTTACCTGTACTGGCTATATGTGTATTTTTTGCAACAGCATCTCCGCGATTGACATTGATACTCGAACAATGCCCATACAATGTGTACAATCCAAGCCCATGATGAAGTATTGGCATATTTCCATAAAGTCCGTTAAAATCGGAATACACAACATTTCCGCCATTTTGCGGTTTAATTTGAGACATAGCATTACTTGCCAAATCTAAGCCTACATGATACGCTTCACTCACTAAATTTTCTTCATAAAAATACTTGCGATGGTCACCAAAATTTGCAACAACTTGACCATTTACAAGTGGATACATTTTTTCAATTTTAAAATCACTTATCATTTGCGTAGAAATTTTAGATGTAATCTCATGAATTAAATCCTCATTTTTTGCCCGTATGGTCTCATTGATGATTTTAAACTGTTCAATCGAGTTCTCAACACTCTGTGTCTCATCAAACTCATCTGCAAGCTCTGCAATTTTGCCCTTTAAAAATTTATCCTCAAGGGTGATATTCGAAATTTTATAAGTTTTATCTTGAAGATACAAAGGAATATAACTCTTAAATACATTTCCAGCCATATCTGTAGCAACTACCGTTGCTTTAAAATCTTGCTGCGTAATAGGCCACGCAATTAAAGCGATATAAAATCCCTCTTTGTAAAAAGGCTGCGCTTTAAAAATTTTGTTAAAAGATGTCTCTATATAAAAGTCTTTCATATTTTCATCTGTAGCCTTAAAAACAACAAGAGCTGAACCGCCTTTAGTGATTTTATAAGAGTTACCAATGATATTAATAAGCGGTTTTGTTTTATCTATTGTAAGAGCAAAAGTTTTTACAGCAGAATTTCCACTAAAGAAATGCCATTTGCTGGCATCTGTTGCTTCAACTGTAATCTCTATGTTTGTATTTTTTAAAGAGTGAGCACTTTTAATTGGCTCAATATTAATATTGACAACCCCTGAAGGCTCCATTAATTGTTCATGATTTAAAATCTTCTCTTCTTTAGCAGTTTTTAAACTAACTTTATAAAACTTCACACCACTTTGATCCTCAATTGTAACTTTTAATGGCTCTTTTAAGTTCCAAAATCCGTTATGCTCAAGTTTTATAATTGGAGCATTTCTCTCAAAAATGGAGGCATTAAATAAATAAATTACACCACCTATTATCACCCCAAGCACCAAAAAAATCTTTACATACAATCCGTTATTACTGTTCTTCAATTACATTTCCTTATCAATTAATTTTAATATTTTTGCTTTTTCTTTTTCAAGTGTCTCAGCTTTATTGATGACAAAGCTTGCCTCTCTCGCATGACCTTTGCCACCTAGTTGTAATGCTATTTTAGCAACATCAACAGCGGCATTTGAGAGCAAAAAACCACTAAGCGTAAAGTCAAAATTTTGCTGCAATAAAAAAGCTACTTCTACACTTGGGAGATATAACGACTCCCTCAATACACTTTGAGAATCTTCTTCTAAAGCTCCACTTGCTTTTAAATCTAAATTTGTTACACAAAAAGTTGCAACTTTTGCATCATGCACTAAAATCATATTGGCATACATGATACCCTTGAGTCTAAACGCCCCAAGAGTCGTGTATTTTGTGATAAATTTATTGCATACTTTATACTCAGCACCTGCTTCTAGCAACTCTCTAGCCATAGCAAAAGTCGTGCCATCAACACCCTCAGACATGAAAGCATCAGAGTCATACAAAACTCCTCCGTACAATGCCGTAGCCATTTTTGCATTGATTTTTATTCCATTATTACGGAATAAATTATACAAAAATTGTGTTGAACTCAAGTAATCATTTTCTCCTAAACAAACCCCCTCACTAGCAATATGTATCAAATCACACGCTATCTCCACTCCAAAACTATTTTTATCACCACACTCAAAAACAATAGCTAAATCTGCAGAACTTGGAAACGTATCTCTTATTTTTTCCACCCAAGGCAAAAAATGGAATTTTTGATTGATTTTTTTACTTTCGCAGAAAAAAGAAACTTTCTTATGAAGAGTTAAAATATAGGTATACAACGCACTTGCAGCCCCTAGCGAGCTAGCACTCGGATTTGAATGAACGATGAGAGTGACATGGTTTGCCCTGTCTATTTTTTGTATCATTTCATCCATGTACATCACTTTATTTTTTCGCAATTGTACTGTTTTTTTTATTTTTTATTCATTTTATAAACATACGCAAGCACTTCTGCAACTGCAGCAAAGAGTGATTCTGGAATGACTCTGTCAATTTCTACCTCAGCATACAAACTTCTAGCAAGTGGAGGATTTTGGACGATGTGGACATTATTTTCTCTAGCAATTTGTTTTATCTGCAGGGCAATATTGTCCATCCCTTTTGCCACAACGATAGGCGCATGAGATTTTTTCTCATCATATTTGATAGCCACAGCGTAATGGGTTGGGTTGGTTATGACGACATCTGCATTTGGCACCTCCGCCATCATCCTTTTTCTGGACGCTTCCATCTGAAT
>JFJP01039556.1_pt1 | contig 22004 bp, 17 predicted proteins | sample 431651 | NCBI WGS metagenome assembly JFJP01 (sample SAMN02602958, study PRJNA72255) | Microbial mat metagenome, whole genome shotgun sequencing project. | biome: fresh water; feature: sink hole; material: water; isolation source: purple microbial (photo- and chemosynthetic) mats found in...
GGTTTGCTCGACACAGCCCGTTACAGAGCTTTTTTGGCAGAAGAACTGAACTGCTCGGTAAAGGATATTCAGGCAGTAATACTCGGAGGACATGGTGACGATATGGTTCCGCTAATGAATTACACCACCTTGAGCGGAGTGCCCATACGGCAGTTGCTACCCGACGAGAAATTAAATGAGATCATTCTTCGCACCCGAAAAGGTGGAGGTGAGCTTGTAAACCTTATGGGCAAATCAGCCTGGTATGCTCCCGGATATGCAGCGGCCCGCATGGCAGAAGCTATTGCCAAAAACCAGAGGAGGTATTTCCCTTGCAGCGCATACCTTGAAGGTCAGTACGGACAAAATGATTTGTATTTTGGGGTTCCGGTGAAGTTGGGCAAAAAAGGAATTGAACATATCCTTGAAATTACACTCGACAAGGATGAAAAAGCCTTGGTTGAGATTTCAGCAAACAGTGTAAGGGAAAACATTGTTTTTCTTGAAAGTCTCAAACTATGGTAATAGGTTTTAAATAAAAGCTAAAACCTTCCAGGAAAGCAATATTTAGAATATCTAAAACTATTCTGTGCCCGTCAGTTATCAAATCGGATGGGCAGAAAAAACAAAACCCGAATATCAGGAATGAAATCCAGAGATTCGGGTTTTTATCATTAAGTGGGGATTTTATTCCAAATCATGAATAACCAGTCCACTTCTCAGTTTTGGTTCGAACCAGGTTGTTTTTGGGGGCATGATATTGTTAGTATCAGCAATATCCATCAGTTGCTTCATGCTCACCGGGAACAATGCAAACGCAACAGCCATTTCCCCGCTATCGACGCGTTTCTGCAACTCTCCCAAACCACGGATACCTCCCACGAAATCAATACGGGTCGACTTCCTAAGGTCGGTAATGTCCAAAATAGGGGTTAAAACCGTTTCCGACAACACGTTTACATCAAGGCAATCAATGGGATCATCGTCGTTGTAGGTTTCGGGTTTTGCCGTTAGGGAATACCAACTCCCATCAATGTACATACTGAAGTTATGAAGTTCAGAGGGCTTATAAATCTCTTGGCCTTTTTCTTCAATGACATAACTGGCCCTCAGCTTCTCAATAAACTCAGAAACCTTGAAACCATTGAGATCCTTAACGAGTCGGTTATAATCGATTATGGTAAGTTCACCTGCAGGAAAATGCACCGCGAGAAAATAATTATACTCTTCATTACCCGTATGCGAAGGGTTGTTCTTTTTTCTCTCATTGCCTACCAACGCAGCAGCGGCGGTACGATGATGACCATCAGCAACATAGGTGAAAGGGATATCATTTTTAAAAATCTCAGTAATCCTTTTCACCACCGAAGAATCAGATATTACCCATAGCTGGTGCCCCACCCCATCAGGAGTTTTAAAGTTGAATTCGGGTTTTCCGGCTGTAACTCCTGAGGTAATTGATTTCAGTTCTTCATGATCGGGATATGCGAAAAACACCGGTTCGGCGTTAAAGTCCGTAACACGAATATGGTTCATGCGATCCTCTTCTTTATCGGGCCTTGTTAGCTCGTGCTTTTTGATTATGCCATTCATATAATCCTCAACAGCAGCACATGCAACAATTCCATATTGGGTTTTTCCCCACATGGTCTGGGCGTAAATATAAAGATACTCCTCCTCATCCTGAACAAACTTCCCATCAGAAATGAGCTTTCTGAGGTTTTCCTTTGCTTTATTGTAAACCACATCGGAATGGAGATCTACAACCACCGGCAGGTCAACTTCCGGTTTAACCACATGTAAAAATGAATGAGGATTGCCTTTTACCTCTTCCCGAGCTTCGTCAGAATTCAAAACATCATAGGGCCTTGAAGCTACCAGATCAACAAATTCTTTTTTTGGCCTGAAGCCTCTAAATGCTTTAATTATTGCCATAATCCTCAAATTTTATTTAAAAACAAAGACGCAATTTGTAAAAGCTGCGTCTTTGCTGGGTTAACAATGTAAATTTAAAATACCAAAATGATGGTTGACTGGTTAAGCAAATCGAGTCGCATAATCCGTTAACAACCTGATTTATTTATTTACCTGGAAGGTTGTATCGCCTTTATCCAGGAAATTAATAATCTGCTTTGCAGCGGCTACGCCGGCATTCATATTAGCTTCGGCAGTCTGTGCCCCCATTTTCTTGGAAGTTGCAAAATAACGGCCTTTGTATTTGGCAAGTTGCTCTTTGCAATCGGGTTCAATGTCGGTAGCATATCTGAAGTCGGGCCGTTGTTCAAACATTTTAATAAGCGAGGGCTCATGAATGACTTCCTTTCTGGCTGTATTTACAATTGTAGCACCCTCGGGCATGGAGCTCATGAGTTCGTAATTAATTGCCTCCCGAGTTGTTTTGCTAAGGGGGATATGCAATGAAATGTACTGGCATTTACTGAAAAGGTCGGCAGCAGTCTCCTCAAATTTAATCCCGTCGTTTTCTATCAGCACCCGGTCAACAAAAGGGTCGTGGGCATAAACCTTCATACCAAAACCTTTTGCAATAAGGGCAACGATTCGTCCAACATATCCATAGGCATGAATGCCTATTTTTTTGTTGCGAAGTTCAGAACCTGTAGAGCCGTCAAATCCCCCGCGATTAAGATACACGAGCATGCCAAAGACAAGCTCTGCAACCGCGTTAGAATTCTGACCCGGTGTGTTCATCACAACTACTCCCTTTTCGGTAGCCGTTGCCAGGTCAACATTGTCGTATCCTGCTCCTGCCCTGACAACGATCTTGAGATTTTTAGCTACTTTAAACACGTCTTTATCAACAACATCGGAGCGGATAATTATCGCATCAACGTCAGAGGCTGCCTTATGGAACTCGGCCGGAGAAGTGTATTTCTCAAGAAGAACGCATTCGTATCCAGCTTCTTTAATAACCCCCTGAATAGCCTGAACGGCAACTTTCGAGAAGGGCTTGTCTGTTGCAATTAAGATTTTTTTCATCGTTTTGGATGTTATGTTAATTATGCTTTAGATTCAAACTCCTTCATGCAATCGACCAATGCCTGCACGCTTTCCAAAGGCATCGCGTTGTAGATGGATGCTCTGAAACCTCCAACAGACCTATGTCCTTTAAGGCCGATCATACCCTGTGCAGAAGCGAATTTATTGAATTCCTCTTCCTTATCTTTGAAATCATCGTTCATTACAAAACAAACGTTCATAATGGAACGATCTTCAGCTTTTTCAACAGTTCCCTTGAACATCTTGTTTCTCTCAATCTCACCGTACAGAAGGTCAGCCTTTTTAACATTTACCTTATGCATTCCTTCTACCCCTCCTTGTTCCTTGTACCATTTCAAAGTCTGGAGTGCTGAGTAGATTGCAATACAGGGTGGAGTGTTGTACATGGTTTCGTTGTCGATATGAATCTGGTAGCTCATCATGGAAGGAATGGGACGATCAACTTTACCCAGGATGTCGTTTTTGACAATTACGAATGTAAGACCTGCCGGGGCAAGGTTCTTCTGAGCGCCACCATAGATAAGGGCGTATTTGGAAACATCAATCGGACGGCTGAAAATATCGGACGACATATCAGCGACAAGAGGAACCGAAACATTTAAGTCTTCCTTAAGTTCCGTTCCAAAAATTGTATTATTGGTTGTTACGTGCAGGTAATCGATATCTGCAGGAACTGCAAATCCTTTAGGAATGTAAGCGTAATTCCGATCTTTTGAAGAGGCTACCGTAACGACTTCACCAAATAACTTGGCTTCTTTGATTGCTTTGGATGCCCACATGCCTGTATCAAGATATCCTGCTTTTTTGTTGAGAAGGTTATACGGAACCTGCATAAACTGCATGCTTGCACCTCCCTGGAGAAACAATACCGAATACCCTTCAGGGATATGAAGCAGTTCCTTAAACAGGGCAATTGCTTCTTCAGTAACAGCAATGAATTCTTTGCTTCGGTGAGAAATCTCCAGAATTGAGAGTCCTGAACCATTGAAATCAAGAACTGCTTTTGCGGTATTCTCTATAGTGAATTGCGACAGGATTGAGGGACCTGCATAGAAATTATGTTTCTTCATAATAAAAGGGATTTGTTATTATTTGGCTTAAGAACTGCTTAATTTTACTGTAAAATTAATAATTAAATTACGAATTAAAAGGGAATACCCCGAATGGTTGATAAAAAGGAATGAATTGTTAATTAATTCACAACCTACTCAAAACCCTCGAGTTTAATCAAATAATCGTTTTCCAGGACCGGAATAATTCTGGTTAAATCGTGGGTGAGACAATACTCTATAACATCATCGAGTCCGTTTTTTTGGAGCCTGTGCCGTTGGGCAGCTTTGTCGACATATCCGATAACATCGCTCTCAGCGATTCGCCACAGGTCGGACGAAGCGATAGCTGAATCGCAAACCGTATCGAATTTGCCGGTTTTCAGCAGGCGGTCGGTCATTGCCCCGGCAAAGAGCGTGTCTTCGAGATTAAACTTGTTTTTCCAACCGGCGCATAAAACAAGAACGTCTCTTGAGGATTCAACGGCGTAATCGCACAAGGCTGTGAGGTTAAGAAAAGCCCCGATAAGTACCTTATATCCTGAAGAGGCTAGTTGCACGGCCTGGGTTCCGTTTGTGGTGCTGTAAACGATATTTTGGAATTTAACTCTTTCGGGAGTAAAATTGAAAGGGGAGTTGCCAAAGTCGGCAAAATCCTTAACGATTCCGTCTCTCTCGGCCGCCACCTTATACCCTTTGGCTTTCCATTCCTTTGCTTCTTCAAGCGTTCGCACCGGGATGATACGCTCAACCCCGTTCATAAAAGCGGTGCAGATAGCCGAGGAGGCGCGCAAAACATCCGTAACAACCACAATAGCTTCCCTGTTTTCAAAATAAGGGTACAATGCCGGCGAAAAACATACTTCAATCTTACTCATTCCCATCCCTTTATCAGACTCCTGTTATTTTTTATAAAACGGCAGCGAAACTATTCTGGCTTTGATATCCTTTTCCCTGATGCGGATAAATATTTCCTTTCCGGTTTTGGAATACGGAAGGTTCACATATGCCATTCCGATTCCTTGCTTGAGCATTGGCGACATGGTTCCTGAAGTGACTTCTCCGATTATCTCCCCGGAAGCGCTTGCCACCTCGTAATGCTGGCGAGGAATCCCCCTGTCGATCATAACGAAGCCAACCAGACTCTTCTTCAAACCTTCCGCTTTCTGCTTTTCGAAAACCTTACGGTCGATAAAGTCGTTTCCCGGGGTAAATTTGGTTATCCATCCCAAACCAGCCTCAAGTGGGGAGGTTGAATCGTTTATATCGTTACCATAAAGGCAATAGCCCATTTCAAGGCGAAGTGTGTCGCGTGCAGCAAGCCCAATGGGTTTGATTCCGAACTCCTCCCCTGCTATCATTATTTTCTCCCAGATGGAGGTTGCCACATCGTTGTAAAAATACAATTCGAAACCACCCGCCCCGGTATAACCGGTAGCAGAGACAATCACATCCTTAACACCGGCAAACTCCCCTGTCACAAAGGTGTAATAAGGGATTCCTGAGAGATCAATATCGGTTAGTTTTTGCAATGCTTTAAGAGCAAGAGGACCCTGCACCGCAACTTGCGAAATATTATCGGAGGCGTTTTCGATTATTGCTCCCTCTGAATTCTGACTAACCAGCCAGTTGTAATCTTTGTCGGTGTTTGAAGCATTAACAACCAAGAGATATTTGGAGTTCTCATAGCAATATACAAGGAGATCGTCAACAATTCCTCCCTTTCCATTGGGAAAACAGCTGTACTGGATTTTCCCGGGAATGAGAAGGTTCACGTCGTTGGATGTAACTTTTTGAACAAAAGCTTTGGCCTGAGGGCCTTTCACCCAAATCTCGCCCATATGGGATACATCAAACATTCCGAGTTTTTCGCGAACTGTGATGTGCTCATCGTTAATACCGGAGTATTCCACCGGCATTTCAAAGCCGGCAAAGGGTACCAGGCGTCCGCCCAGTTTTTTATGAATTTCGTTAAAAGCAGTGTACTTCATTATGAAGGTATTGAATTGTTGTTTTAATTGCGGTATCAAAAGTAGTACTTTTTTCAAGCCCGAAATTTGTTTAAAAGCATTTCCGGGGGAATAAAAGCAACCTTGATTTCTTATTTTGAAATTACCTTAAACTCAACCCTTCGGTTCTGTTCCCTTCCTGCCGGAGTGTCATTTGGCGCAATGGGCTGGTTGAATGCATAACCTTTCCATTCAAGTCTCGATTTATCAATTCCATTGGCAACCATATAATCAACAACGGCTTTTGCCCGTTCCTCCGACAATTTGAGGTTAACTTTCAAGGAGCCAACGTTATCGGTATGACCGGATATTTCGAGGCGGATCGTCTCGTTGTTTTCAAGGAAAGTAATTACCTGGTTCAGCTGAGGATAGGAGGCAGCGGTTAGGGTTGCCTTACTGGTTTCAAAGTAAATGTTTTCGAGAACCACTTTGGTACCGACCTCAACCTTATCCAGCAAAAAGTCTCGAACGAAAGGCTCGTCGGTGCTTGCCAAAGTCATGTCAACCGCATCGAGAAAAAACAGATAATCTTTGGCAACAACCTCGACCCCGTAGGCTTTGGCTTCGGTGAATTTCGCCTGGTATTCGCCTGTTTCGCTGGTTATTGCCGTAGCAACAACCTTCGATTCGGTAACATCAACAAATTCGAGTTTTGCAAGAACCGGTTCGCTACTGACTTTATTAAGAACACGGCCCTTCAGGTAATAGAATGAATCGACCGGTACGGGATCGGGCATAGTGAAAAACCCGATTTTTTTTGTGTCGGGAAGACCGGCAATAAGAATATCCTCATTAGCAAGGATCATTTCCTTTTCGGATCCCAGGAAAACCAGCTTATAAATATCCTTGGCACCTACACCCCCTTCGCGGATGGTTGATACATAGGCTGCTTTTCCGTTAGCGGAAAGACAGAAAAACAATTCGTCGTCGGGGGTATTAACCGGATAGCCCATATTTACAGGATCGGACCAGGTACCGTTTGTCTGCATAACAGTTTTAAACACGTCAAAGCCGCCCATGGTATTGTGTCCCCGTGAGGAAAAATACATGGTTCTTCCATCGGGGGTCAGAAAAATACCTTGTTCATCGTATTTGGTATTTACAAGACTACTGAGATTAATGGGCTTGGACCATTTCCCCTTTATACTCTTTACAGACATCAATATATCCTTACCTCCCAAGGTTAAATCCTCATTGGCTGAGATATAATAAACAGTATCGCCAGTCTGAGTGAAGAAAACCGAAGACTCTGACTCATCGCTTGAAAATCTTGATTCCCATGGCTTTGGAGATTTCCATTCTCCGCTTTTGAGTTCGCTCACATAGATCTCGCCGCCTTTATCCTCTCCACGATAAATAAACAACTGAGATTCATCCGGGGAAATGCCAACGGCGGCATCGTTTTTCTTGCTGTCGATTTTTTTGTTCAGAGGCATGGCAGAGGACCATTCTCCCCCGGTAAGAGAAGAGAAATAAACATCTTCGTAAAACTTATTGTCGAATTCATTTCTTTTGCTTTTCATGCCAATTGGGCGACGGGAGGTAAAGTAGATTACTGAATCGTTGGCTGCAAATATGCTGTAATAGTCATCATAAATTGAATTGATACTGTCGCCCATATTTGAAATGATTAGCCTTTTGCGTTCGGCTATGATATCCTTGCCGTTTTTGCATTCGATGATCAGTTTATCAATAAAGTCAACCTGTTTTATCAGTTCCTGAGGCGAAAGGGATTTTCTATACTCATTATAATGCTCCACCGCTTTATCGAATTCCACCACCAAATGATATGCTCTGCCCAGCAGATAATTGATTTCGGGACTGATATTCGGTTTTTTCTCATATGCCTTTCGGAGGTACTTAATTGCCTCATACTTATCATCGGTGTAGAGATAGCAGACTCCGATAAGGAAATTCAGTTCCGGATTTTCACTATTATACTGATGGGCAGTGAGATAAAGGTCTCTGGCCAGGTTATAGGTTCCGACACCTTGAGCGAAATACTCGTCGGCCTCAATGATGGCGAGCCATGCATCCAGAAACCCATCTTTGTTTTCCGTCCTGAACTCACTTTTCTTGATTTTTATCTCATCCTTGCTTTTCTGAGCATAGGCTTGTACGTTGAGAAGTGCCAGAAGCATTATTGTGTAGAGTAAGCGTAACTTTATCATAACAAAATTGAATTAAGTGGGTGGATAGCCTCTCGCAAAAAAGCGGGGGTTTCATGAAACTGATTTGTTGTATTTACTTTACTGCGCATAGGAATTGAATTTATACCGAGTCTGATTTCGGAGCCTATGCTCCTCTGCAATTATTTGCATTCTTTAAGATATTTTTCAGCCTCGGGGATTCCATGCTCAAGGGCTTTTTTCCAATCGGCACAAGCGCCATCAAGATCGCCGGTCAACTCCCGTACCAATCCCCTGTTAAGATAAGCTTTTCCAAAAGCGTTGTCAGAACTCAGAACCACATCAAAAAGACTAATTGCCTCCGGGTACAAATTTGCCTTGGAAAGGCTGGCGGCTTTGTTATTAAGTGCCGGGAGATAATCCTGCTGAATGATTATTGCCCTGTCAAAATCCAAAAGAGCCGAGTCGGGTTGGCCAAGAAAGTATTTGGCGGTTCCCCTGTTGTTATAGGCGATGTAAAAATCAGGGTCGAGTTTTATTGCCACGCTGTAATCGGCCAGCGCTCCCTCATAATCACCCAGGCTGATCTTAACGCTTCCCATATTGTTAAAAGCCAAAGGAAAATTGTTTTCGTAATTCACAGCCATTCGATAATCGTAAAGGGCTCCCTGCATATCGCCCAATGACCTCTTGGCGCTTGCCCGATCGTGGTAAGCCAGGGAATAATTGGCTTTCAGCTCGATGGCCTTGGTGAAATCGCTGATAGCACCAGAGTGCTCATTGAGCAAAAGCTTATACAGCCCACGGTAATAATAAACCTGGGCTTGCTTATAACCTTTTTGAATTGCAGCGTCCAACCTGTTGATAACTATTTTGGAGGTATCCTTAACAAATGGCAGATATCCCAGATAAAAATCGGGTTCTCCATTGCTCGGGTCTCTTTCACCTGCAAGAGTAAAGTCGGCTATTGCCTCTTTGATTTTACCTAATTCTACTTTAACTTTCGCTCTTTGAATCAGGGCTTCATTCAGTCCCGGATCCAAATCAACAGCCGCATCAAGGTAAGTTAAGGCTAACTCGAAATTCAAACTCCTTATGTTCTCAACAGCCGAATTATAAGCAGTTTTAGCATTCTTTTTGTTTTTATCGCTTACTTGCGAGAAAATCGGAAGAGAAACAAAGAAAAGGGTGAACAAAATCAGAGAAATCTTCTTCATATAATGGAAGTGTTTGTATCGTTAAAGCGTATTGCTAATATTTACCAAATATTGACATTTGGTAAATAAACCATTTTTAAATCGAAAATTAAAAAAATAAATTTACTTTTAATTAACAGTATGCACAAGTGTATTATGCAAAAACCTCTGTTTATCTTTGTGAAATCAAAAAAACACAGTGAAATTGGAAAAAGCTGACCTAACATACCTGAAAAGCATGTCGGACGGAAATGAAGAACTCATTCTGGAAATGATTGATATCTTTATTGATCAGGTGAAAGAAATTTGGGGTGAAATGGAGGATTCACTCGAAAAAAAGGATATAGACACTTTAGGGAAACTCGCGCATAAAGCAAAGTCCTCTTTGGCTATCATGGGAATGGATTCAACGGCCCAAAGCCTTAAAGACCTTGAATTATACTGCAACGAAAACACAAACTTGGAGTTGTATCAGGGTATAATCAGCAATTTCAAGTCAGACTGTTTAATAGCTATCGATGAACTGCTGTCTTATAAAAAAGATCACTTAACTGATAATACCTAATTTTGAATTTACAAAATGAAACAGGGTTATGCAAAGATTCAAAACTCTATGACCACTGAATTCACTGTAGCAAAAATATAAAAGATAAATGACAGTCAATAAAACTAATACTCATGCTGAAAATTGAAAACATTAACGGGGTGACCTTAGTAGCCTTTGATGGCATTAACCGTTTCAATGCTTTGATTACCGAACAGGTTAAGGAAGAAATGAAATTGCTATTCTCCTCACCAAACACCAAGTTGATTCTTGATCTATCGGGAATTCAATTTATCGACAGTTCAGGATTCGGAGTTTTTCTTTCCATTATGAAGACCGCGAACAATAATTACGGGTATTTTAAGATTTCCAACATTTCGGAAGAAGTGATGGATCTCTTCAAACTTCTGCAGTTGCATAACGTTTTCGAGATATACAACAAGAGGGAGGACGCTCTGAAAAGTTTCAATTAGGCAAAGCATCTTAACGTACAAAACGATTTATCCCTCTTGAACAAATGCCCATGGCAAGGTTCAGGTATTTTTTTACCTATTCATTTGAAAACACCAGTGCTCCATCCTTAGCATCGATAACAACAGGCTTTTCCCGATCAATTTTGTTTAAAAGGATTATTTTGGAAAGCTCATTTAACAGGTGCTTTTGTATAACTCTTTTTACCGGACGGGCGCCAAACTGAGGATCGAATCCTTGATTCGCCAGCCATTCTATTGCATCTGTTTTTATTTTTATTTCAATTCCGGATCCTTGAAGTTGAATTCTCAGTTTATCGAATTGTATTTCGACAATCTGAAGTATCTGATTGCGATCCAACGGTTTAAACATTATAACCTCATCGATTCGGTTGAGAAATTCAGGGGGAATAGTTTTTCGTAGCTGAGTAAATATTTCATCCCTGGTTTTTTCAAAGACCTCTTCTTTATCCTTATCTGCCACATTTTCAAGGTTTTCTCGGATAATAGAAGATCCCAGATTGGATGTCATAATAATTATTGTGTTTCTGAAATTGGCAGTGCGGCCCTTATTGTCGGTAAGTCTTCCGTCGTCAAGAACCTGCAGCAGGATATTAAACACGTCGGGATGTGCTTTCTCGATCTCATCGAGCAGAATAACCGAGTAAGGTTTTCTGCGAACGGCTTCAGTAAGCTGTCCGCCTTCATCGTAGCCGACATATCCCGGAGGGGCTCCGATGAGCCTGGAAACGCTGTGTCTTTCCTGGTATTCCGACATATCGATCCGGGTCAGAAGGCTTTCGTCGTCAAACAGGAATTCCGCCAGAGCTTTCGCAAGTTCGGTTTTCCCTACCCCTGTAGTTCCAAGAAAAATAAATGAACCGACGGGCCGACGGGAGTCCTGCAAGCCGGCACGACTTCTCCTCACGGCATCCGAAACAGCACCAATGGCTTCCTCCTGCCCTACCACACGTTTATGCAGTTGCTCTTCCAGATGAATCAGTTTGTCCTTCTCACTCTGAAGCATCTTATTCACTGGTATTCCGGTCCATTTGGAGACTATTTCGGCAATATCCTCATCGCAGATTTCTTCGCGAATCATAGCATCATCGGCTTGCTGTACTACCAGCTCTTTGTTGAGAAGGACTATTTTCGCCTCAGATTCCTGAATTTTCCCATATCTTATTTCTGCTACTTTGCCATAATCACCAGCTCTTTCGGCCTCATGTGCCTGAAATTTGAAATTCTCAATCGCCTCTTTCTCCTTCTGTATGTCGGCTATTATTTTTCTCTCTGTTTCCCACTTTGCCCTTAGCCTGTTTCTGTCTTCAGAAATATTTGCGACCTGTGCCTCTATTTCCTTGATCCGGCTCGATTCCCCATCCCTTTTTATCGCTTCTTTCTCAATCTCGAGTTGTTTGATTTTCCTTTCGATCTCGTCGATTTCTTCAGGAAGGCTGTTCATTTCGAGCCTCAAGCGTGCGGCAGCTTCATCGATAAGGTCAATGGCCTTGTCGGGCAGAAAGCGGTCGGTAATATAACGCTTCGACAACTCCACGGCAGCAATAATGGCCTCATCTCGAATTCTCACTTTGTGATAGTTTTCATATTTCTCCTTGAGTCCGCGCAGAATAGAAATAGCGCTTAATTCATCAGGTTCGTCAACCATTACGATCTGGAAGCGACGTTCCAAGGCTTTGTCTTTCTCAAAGTATTTCTGATACTCGCTAAGTGTAGTAGCTCCGATAGCCCGAAGTTCTCCGCGGGCCAAAGCCGGTTTCAGGATGTTTGCGGCATCCATTGCGCCTTCCGATTTCCCTGCACCAACAAGGGTGTGTATCTCATCGATAAAAAGAATAATATCACCTTCAGAACCAATGACTTCCTTTACCACCGACTTCAATCGCTCTTCAAATTCCCCCTTGTATTTAGCTCCGGCTATCAATGCTCCCATGTCGAGGGAGTACACCACTTTATCCTTTAAGTTGTCGGGCACGTCCCCATCAACGATCCTGTGGGCAAGACCTTCGGCAATTGCGGTTTTCCCCACACCCGGCTCGCCAATAAGTATCGGGTTATTTTTGGTGCGGCGGCTCAGGATCTGAAGGATACGGCGTATCTCGTCGTCACGCCCGATTACCGGATCAAGCTTCCCGTCGCGGGCTCTCTCATTCAGGTTAATTGCATACCGCGACAAGGAATTATAGGTGTCTTCAGCTGTCTGAGACTGTACTTTTTCACCTTTCCTCAGTTCTTCAATGATCTTTTTCAGGGATTTTTCCGTAAGCCCATTATCTTTTAACAGCTGGGCAATATCATCACCCGCAGCCAGCATTCCAATAAAGAGGTGTTCGAGGGAGACAAACTGATCGCCCATCGACTGTGCCTGTACCTCGGCTTTTGTGAAGGTTCGGGTTAAGGCATTTGACATAAATGGATCCCCGCCTGTAACCTTTGGGTAGGAACCAATAATACGTTCGAGCACAAGTGAAACCGAATTCTGATTGATTCCGGCCTTCCCAAAGACAAAGGAAACCAGGTCGGCAGCATTTTCCTGAATGGATTTTAGCAAATGCCCGTTTTCAACTGCCTGATTGCTGTTTGCAGCAGCAATCGTGAAAGCTTGCTGAAGTGCTTCCTGGGATTTTATAGTGAGATTGTTGTAATTCATAGCGACTTTATTTTTTTATCTTTTTATTGTATCAAATCTGCTGCCAATTCAATTTTTAAAGTATTTTTATGTCAGTATGTCATTCGCTTTTTCCGGAAGGCCGAATGCAATTGTTTTATTGATGCAAATTATGAAGCTCAGATTAAATATAGGAAAAGCCAAGGCAGAAGTCACAAACCCTGCATTTTAAATTTATAAACAACCTGATCATTCTTCCGGTCAATATTAATGGTTCAGATACCCTAAGCTTCATTTTGGATACAGGGATCTCAACAACCATGATAACCGAGATGGCAGGGACCGACAGCCTGATATTAAATTTCGCCCGTGAAATAAAACTTAAGGGACTCGGAGTGGGCGAGCCCATCAAAGGCATTCATTCGTATGGCAATCAAATCCAGATTGGAGGTATTGTCGGTCAGAATCAAGACATTCATGTAATTCTCGATAACGAATTCCAGCTCTCAGCCCGCATGGGAATCCCAATTCATGGTATTTTGGGATATTCGGTATTCAACAACTTTATAGTTTCGATTAATTACGACCACAAGCAGATCACATTTTACACCCCTGACCATTTCAAAGCTAAAAGACGGCATTCCAAGTATACTGATATTCCCCTTACTCTTAACAATACCAAGCCCTACATTACCCTCAACATAGTTGACAATTCAGGGAATTCCTTCCCTGTAAAACTGCTTATTGATACAGGAGCAAGCCATGCCATCTGGCTGGACGGGAGTTCTGTTCCCGGCTTGAAAATCCCCGAAAGCGGCAAGGAAACCTATCTCGGCACCGGCCTTAACGGTGAGGTATACGGAACCCTTGCCCGGCTTAATGCGATCGAGGTGAACGGCAATATCCTTAAAGATGTAATTGTGAGTTTTCCCGACTCGTCGAGCATTTCAGCGGCGGCAGGTCTAAATCAGCGCAACGGGAGTATCGGCTCGGAAATACTCAAGAGATTCAATCTCATCATTGATTACCCAAATCAAAGGATAAGTTTGAAGCCCAATAGTTACTTCAAAAATGATTTTATCCAAAATCTGAGCGGAATGGAGATTATTGCCCCCTACCCCGGCATCAAGTATTATGTTGTAGAAGGTATTCGCGAAAATTCTCCAGCCCACCTCTCAGGTATTGAGAAAGGAGATGTCATTCAGTCAATAAATGGAATTAAATCGGAAAAAATTGAGCTTTATGACATTTATGAGATGCTTCAGAATCAGCCGGGTAGAAAAATAAACTTAATGCTAATGCGTGAAGGTGAATTGGTATCAACCACCCTCAGGCTTGAAAAGTTTATTTAGCAGCGGATTTGAAGCCGTTATTGTTTTTTGATTGCGCCCTTTCTGCGATCCAAATTCATTTTATGGCTAGTTGATTGAAATCCCCTGAGAATTCTTGTCCGGTTAATTGAATTATTCTTATATTCGGTTGATTTAATTAACCTGCATTTTTAATCACTAATTTCCGTAAAGTTCAACTTCTATGAGTGAACAAATATTAAAAGCACTCATGCAGCTCTTCGCTATTATTGCAAGACCTGAGAGTAACACTGAAGACAGAAGAACGGTTGTAGAATCGTTTCTTAAAAGGCAATTGAACCAGGAGCTGGTTTCAGAATACCTAAAGGTATTTGATGATTTTTATAGTTTAAATCAGGAAAAGCAGAAAGAAACCGACCACAGACGACGCAGGATTTCGGCAAGTTCTGTCAAGGTATTGAAGATTTGTTCTGAGATCAACGAGGAACTTGCACAGGCTCAGAAAGTTATCGTTCTGATTCAACTTCTTGAATTTGTCAAATCCGATAATGCTGTTATTACCGACCAGGAAATGGAGTTTTTAAATACCGTGGCTGAAAGCTTTTATATTCCTGTGGATGAATACAAGAGGATGAAAGAATTCATACTCTTCAGTTTTAATGAGTTACCCGATGATGAGGAAATAATGATTATCGACGGGAAGGAGGACGCGGATTATGAAAAGTTTAAAACCAAGCACGTAAAAATAGATGCCCTTCTGGGACAAATCCGAGTGCTGAACATCCAGTTGGTAAATCTCTATTTTATCCGCTATATTGGTCACAATGAGATTTACATGAATGGGCAGATGCTTGAAAAGGAGAAAGTTTATCCCTTCAATTATGGCTCGTCCATCAGAAACCAGCAGATTAAGCCAATCTATTACAGTGATGTTGTAAGTCGGTATGCTGAAGATAAAATCAAGTCGAAAATTGTATTTGCCGTTCGAAATGTGGAATACCGGTTTAAAAACGGAAAACTTGGACTTCACGATATAAGTTTTACCGAGCATTCCGGTAGTCTGGTAGGTATTATGGGCGCAAGCGGAGCCGGAAAATCCACACTTCTGAATGTCCTTAACGGTTCTTCTCCCCCTACGGGTGGATCTGTTAAGATCAACGGGGTTGATATTCACTTTCAGAAAGATCAGATTGAAGGGATTATTGGTCACGTTTCGCAAGACGACCTGTTGATTGAAGAATTATCGGTGTTTCAAAACCTTTATTACAATGCAAAACTTTGTTTCGACAATTACAATGAGGAACAGCTTAACAGTGTTGTTGAGAAAGTTTTAAAGAATCTGGGACTTTTTGAAATCAAGGATATCCAGGTTGGTTCACCCCTGAATAAGAAGATAAGCGGGGGACAGCGCAAAAGGCTGAACATTGCTCTGGAACTTATCCGCGAACCCGCGGTATTATTCCTCGACGAACCCACATCAGGCCTATCAAGCCGCGACAGCGAAAACATTCTGGATCTTTTAAAGGAACTTTCCCTTAAAGGCAAGCTTGTATTTGTTGTGATTCATCAGCCCTCGTCGGATATATTCAAGATGTTCGACAAGCTTTTAATCCTCGACACTGGCGGATACCTTATATATAATGGTAACCCGGTTGACTCCATTGTATACTTCAAATCCAAGGTGCATCATGCGAACTGGAACGAAAGCGAATGTCACACCTGTGGTAATGTTAATCCCGAACAGGTGTTTAACATTGTAGAGTCGCTGGTACTGGATGAGTACGGAAAACTTACTGACACCCGGAAGATTAGTCCCACGGAATGGAGCAGGTTCTATGGGAACAATAAATCGGAAGAGTCGGAAGTGCATGCATCAAAAGAAGAACTCCCTGAGATATCATTTAAGGTGCCCGGCACACTAAAGCAATTTTGGGTTTTTGTTTCGAGGGATGTTCTAAAGAAGCTTAGCGACACACAATATTTGGCAATCAATTTCCTTGAAGCTCCGATCTTGGCTTCTCTTCTGGCCTATATCATCAAGTATTTCAGTGTTGATGTAGCCAACGAGTATGGTTACACTCTGGCAGGGAACAGTAATTTGCCGGTATATCTCTTCATGTCGGTTATAGTAGCCATTTTCATGGGATTAACTGTAAGTGCGGAGGAAATCATAAAAGATCGCAAGATTTTAAAAAGAGAGGCTTTTCTTAACCTCAGCTGGTCGGGTTACCTATTGTCGAAAGTATTCGTACAGTTTGCGCTTTCAGCTATCCAAGCCGCCACTTTCGTTATCATTGGAAACAGTATAATGGAAATAAGGGGGATGTATTTTGAGTATTGGCTTGTGCTGTTCAGTGCATGGGCCAGCTCGAATATTTTGGGTCTGCTTATTTCAGACAGTTTCAAAACCGTTGTTACCATTTATATTCTTATACCTTTTCTGGTAATTCCTCAGATAATACTTAGTGGAATAATTGTGAAGTTTGAAAAACTTAACCCGAAGATTTCCAGTCCCGAATCGATTCCCTTTTACGGGGAAATAATAACAGCTCGATGGGCTTACGAGGCGCTTGCGACCTACCAGTTTATTGAAAATGACTACCAGAGTAAGTATTACGATCTTGATAAATTAAGCAGCAACGCAAGTTTCAAATCGGATTTCCTGATAAATGACCTGAACAATAAACTGGCTTTTGTTCAGAACAACTTTGGAGATCCGACAAAAGCGGAAAAAATCGAGTACAACCTTGATCTTGTTCGAAATGAAATCATAAAAGAGGCTACTTACCGCAGGAATTTAAAAAAGGAATTCAAGTCGGCCATTGAAATCAGCTTCCCGGACCCACAGAGGCTCAGCATCGAAAATGCCAGCCCATTGGTGATTTCCGAAGCCATAAAATATCTTGCAACCGTGCGGGATTTCTACTCAAAACTATACAAACACCTCTACAACAAAAAGAGTGAGAACAAAATGAAGGAGGATCAGGCAGTATTGGGCGAAATGAAAAGGAAATATTCTAATGAAAGTTTGGAAGAATTCGTGACCAACAAAAACGAGTATGAGAGAATTGTTGAGTATAAAGGAAAACTCATACAAAAAACCGACCCAATCTATCTTGATCCAATGAATCCCTTTATAAAATCGCATTTCTATGCGCCAAGGAAAATGATTTTTGGAGAGTATTATAAAACCTTCTGGGTGAATATCATGGTTATCTGGGTAAGTATAATTTCCCTTTATTTAGCCTTGTACTACCGTTTGCTCAAAAAACTTCTTGACTTCTTTGAGAACCTGGAGTTTGGAAAGAAGTCGCGCTGACACACGAATCCGTAAGATTTCCTAAATATTTCCAAAAAAAGGAGCCCCGGTTAACTGGGGCTCCTTTTTTCTTTCCGATCGGAGGAACAAGCTTTTTTCAGTGGAAATCACTCAACGATTTCAATCATCTTGAATGGAACCCTTATGATCGACTCATAATCTTCTCCAGCTTCCAACATATCTTCGTCATCTTCTTCGTAATACCAATTGATGATAACTTCGCTTTTTCCTTTGTGAATGTTCTCAAGTTTTTTGAAAACATCGAGTATGCATTTTGATGAACTGGTATTAAAATACTCCAATTGAACATTAACCTGAGTCAAATCAAGAGGTCCTTTTGCATATTCATCGAGCCAATCAACCAATGGCTTATAGAATTCTATTGAATTTTCAGGAATAGACCTCCCTTTAATTTCGAAAACACCGTTTGACGCATCAAATTTTATTGTAGGAGTCTTTGCTGTCCCTTCAAATGTAATTGCTTCCATATAATTAACTTTAAATTATTTATTTCTGTTAAGAGACTATTACTTCAAGGTTGAAAAAGTAATACTCGTTGTTATAATTGTCAAAACTGTACTCCAGCTTATTTCCGGTTTTACGGGCGATATCGACCAATCCGAGACCTCCACCTCCTTTTGCGGATAGTTTCTGATGGTTCAGGATAAATTTGTACATATCCTTAAGTTCCTCTTCCGACAATGAATTTATTTTATCGATTTTGTCCTTAAGAAACTTGATCTTATTGGAATTTATAAAATTACCAGTGGAGATCCTATATACATTGTTTTCAACCCGCGTAACCACAAGCACTCCAAATTTTGGATCAAAAGAGTCGTGCAGTTTGTCCGGGAGTTCATCATTGTGATGAAACAGATTTTGCAGACTTTCAACCAAAACATTGTAAACTTTTTTTCGAATCTTAGCTTGTTCGCTAAGATCATCCAATTTAGCTTCAACAACTTCAAGCACATTACTAATGAGGTCACTAGTAATGCTGCCTTTATAGGCCAGAAGTACATCTCCACTATTTAGCTTAGAGTAATAATCGTTTATATCAAAGCTCATTGAGGCTTTTTTTTCTATTTTACTTCAGCAAACAACAATTTTTCTTTTGCTCAACAAATATATAAAAAATTTGATCTTATCAAAAAAGTCAAACATATTCAATGCAAAAAAAAACAAGGATTTTGTTTTCTTTGATTTATTGTGCAAAACAAGCATAAATCTACAACAAAAAAAACTTTAATTAAAACGATTTTAAAATAACTCTGTCCTTTTTGGTCAAGTCCGCAATTTTATGGAATAAAGCATGTTTTTCATCCTGCTAAATATCATAAAACTCTGACTAAGGCTCTATCGTTTTTTGCTTTTTACTCCCCGAATAGATGCTAAACTTTTGAAATTTGCATTTTATACTTCCATTTATCAGCTCGATCTTCTTTTCCGGACGTAATCCAAAAAATTTAAGTGCTTCAGGGTTTCCACTCAGAACCCAGGCATCATATCCCGCATAATTCTTTTTTAACACATCTCCGATCCCCTTGTAAAAAAGGTTTATCTCTTCTTCCTTCAATCGTTCGCCATAGGGAGGGTTCATCATAACCATTCCACCTTCAGCGGGAGGGACAAATTCCTTGAAATCTATTTTCTTCACTTGAATAAATTCTTCAAGCAGACCCTTCTTGATATTCTTTCGGGTTAAATCCACAGCATCCTGCGATATATCGGAAGCATATATCTCAGTATTCAAATCAACAGGGTTTAACATCGACTCCATTAAACGGGTGAAAAGCAAGTCGTCATAATCTTTCCATTTCATAAAGCCAAATTTCTCCCGGAATATCCCAGGGGGAATTTTCTTCGCGATTAATGCGGCTTCAATCGGGAGGGTGCCGGAACCACACATCGGGTCGATAAAGGGTTTGGTTCCATCCCAGCCGCTCATTAAGATCATTCCTGCAGCCAGTACTTCGTTCAAAGGGGCGAGATACTGAGCCGCACGGTACCCTCTCTTAAACAAAGGTTCGCCCGAGGCATCAAGTGACACATCGGCCCGGTCGTTTGAGATATGAATATTTATGGTAATATCCGGATCGCTGGTATCAACGGAGGGTCGAAGATTTGTTTTCATGCGGAAACGGTCGGCAATAGCGTCTTTTGTTTTTTGGGAAACAAAATGACTGTGCCGGAACAAGGGAGAATTAACGGATGAATTGATCATAAAGGTGTCCTTAACCGAAAAATGGTCCTCCCATTTCATGTTATAAACAGCGTCGTACAATGAATCTTCATCAGTTACCTTGAAGCTACGAATATTCTTCAGTATGCGCATTGCGGTGCGCGCTCCGATATTAACCTTATAAAGCAAAGCCTGACTCCCGGTAAAACTTACAGCACGGTTGAGCGGCCTTACATTTAGCGCACCGAGTTCTCGTAGTTCGGAAGCAAGAATTTCCTCGAAACCGAACATGGTTGTTGCTATAAACTCGTTTTCCTTCATTGGGATAGTTTGAGATGATGTTTAACTGCATTCAGGGCATTAGCATAGCGCTTTTCATCAGCACCGCCAATAAGAACAAATTCACTTCCCGAGTTTTTGATTTCCTCCATATACCTCTTCAACAAATAGTTGCGCTTTTCACCCCCGTTTTCCCTGAGTGGATCGGGAACCCAGGGAATATCGGGCAGACAAATGAGGTATAGGTCGATTCTATGGTTGGCAAGGTACTGATCAATACATTCGGGATATTCATTGAAAACCTCGATGAACCATACTTTTGTAATAATCAGCCAGGTATCAAGAACAAGTATCGAAGGATTTGATTTTTCAGCTTCTTTTTTTTGACTGATTTGGCTCTCAGTAATATGGAGCAGATCATCATAAGTATAGGTTCTGGTCAAACTTCCAATATACTCTCGCGCGTATTCAGGGACCCACGGGCAGTTGAGGGCTTCCGCAAGGTATGCTGAAACAGCTGTTTTTCCTGTCGATTCAGGCCCTGTGACAACGATGGTTTTCAAATAATGGTCTTTTTATTCAATTCTTTTCTCCACTGAAAGTAACCTATTACGGCCATTGCTGAGTAAACGGAAAACAAAACAACTGTAGGATATAGTCCTTTATATATATAGGTTCCCAATGAAACAATATCTATTACAATCCAAAACAACCAGTGCTCTAGGTATTTTCGGGCAAGCATCCAGGTTGCCACCACACTTCCTGCAGTAGTAAAGGCATCCCAGTATGGCAACGGAGAATCGGTAAAATTATCTAGACCATACCCAAAAGCCCAGGATAACAGAATTGTTACCGACACAAAAACCATCCATTCACTAGTGCTGGTGCGAATGATGCTTGTTTGCTTTTTTTGGTCATCTTTCTGCACCGACCGCCAAAAATACCATCCATAAATACTTACTCCCAGATAATAAAACTGGAGGCTCATGTCGGCATAGAATTTAGCCTGAAAAAACACATAAACATAAATGAGCGAGGTAATAATCCCCCATGGCCAGAGCCAAATGTTCTGTTTTATCGAAAAATACAGATAAATCAAGCCAGTAACAGCACCAACGATTTCAATAAAAAAGTCGGAAACAAGGATTTCAGTCATTATCGCTCAAATACTTTCATTCCCCGGTATATGCTTCTAATTTTTTATCATAGAGGGATGATTCCGACAGAACTTCAATAGCGCGTTTATAAATGGGATCCGTCTCATTGAAAATCTGATAGAATTCAGATATTTCCCAAAGGTCTCTGGCAAGATAGGCCTTGCATAGAATACGGATCATAGGCTCGCTTTTCTTGAAATCGGCGTGCTTATATTCCACCCCCTCATTTTGCGCGTATTCGATGAGTCCATTTATGATATCGTCGGATATCACAAAGTTGTTTTTAAACTCGTTAAATTTCTTGAATTTATTACTTAGCTCAGTGCGGTTTTTATCGCCATAGTTCAGAATATATTGGTTCAATATTCCTTTACCAATAAGATCTCTGTAATAGGTCGAATAAAAGGAAGTATCGAAAGGCACAAAATAGTCGGGCATAATTCCCCCTCCCCCGAAAACAACACGTTTTTTATTCAGCGTGCGGTATTTAAGGGAATCAGGAAACGAAGCATCAGCTGAATCGGCGAACTGCGGAATAACAAAGCGTTCGGCCACTTCTTTGGCGTAGTCATCAAAGCCTTTATCATAGGGCTTCTGAATCAGTCTTCCCGTGGGGGTATAATATTTGGCAACGGTAAGGCGAATCAGCGATCCATCCATAAGGCCGAAAGGTTGCTGCACCAGGCCCTTTCCGAAGGAACGGCGACCAACAATAACAGCACGGTCGAGATCCT